>ERZ773010.617-NODE-617-length-24597-cov-4.507253_pt1 | contig 24597 bp, 18 predicted proteins | sample MGYA00580842_ERZ773010 | MGnify/ENA primary metagenome ERZ773010 (study PRJEB29015, sample SAMEA2737982) | human oral metagenome | biome: human oral; feature: human-associated habitat; material: dental | place: China | collected 2107 ...
CTCAGCTTTCAGAGCAGCAATCCAACCAGCTAAACTACCTCAAAAACCAAGTGAAATATCTCGGTTTAGGCGAAGACACTAAACTGCACAAGGACTTAGAGAATGCTATACTATCTCCTGAAGATAAAGTAACTGTTCGCGCTGAGTACAACTACCCCGACCGACTGATGAAAGGAAATACCGTCTCATTCGACTTGAACCTCACTAAAACCGAACAAGGAGGCGTGTTTTTAAACTCTTATCGCGCAAACCTCACTACCAAAAATGGTGAGGAACGTTCCCAAACTTTTAAGGTACAGAAAGAAAACAATATTACTGCCAAAGAAGCGATTAACTTGCTTGAGGGTCGTTCAGTAAAAATAGAGCACGATGTAGTAAACAAGGAAACTGGGGAGCTTTCACGTACAGAGAGCTTTATCAAACTCAATATGAAAGAACCTAAAACAGACTATGGCAACTACAAATACGAGTGGTACAATAAGAATGCCTATGGCGTGGATATAGATAACATTATGCAAAAATCCAACTTAACATTTGCTAATGATATTGAGAGAGAACGCACTAAAAAACATTTGGAAAAAGGCAATATCACTCAGGTAACTTTCCAACAAGAAAACCGTCAAATACAAGGTTTTGCAGTGTTAAACCCTCAGTGGAAAATGCTCAATTTGTACGACAGTGCTATGAATAGGGTAACTATCCAAAATCAATTGGTAAAACCCGAAGTTACTCAGTCTCAACAAAAGAACAACGTTCCTGAACATAGTATTTCACGATAACACTTTAATTGATAAACAATGAAAAAAACTCTTTTTCTCTTTTCTGCATTGCTGTGCTTTTCTTGTAGTAAAAAGGAGATTAAAGCCGAAAAGGGAGGTATTGATATAGTGTCCAACATCTATTTCAATGCCTCCAAAGGCTTAGATGATATGAAAAGCGTTGTTATCTCTAAACTCAATTACAAAGGTGACACCCTTGTAGAACTTGTTCCTTATGTTGATGAACCTGAACTCACTGAAAAAATCTTTGTCATTACCGACTCACTTGCCTTTGATATCACTGACAGAAACCCTCAGCAGTTCATATTTTCAACGCTTTCTAATGTTCCTTCTATCCCTAAACACAAAAAAGAACAAGGAGCAGTATTCAAATCGCAACACCTTTTGAATTTCGATTACCGAAAAGACCTCAGTGATACTATTCTTTTTAAAAAAAAATACAAGCGTTTTAGGGTAATTACTCCTGAGAATTACACAACTTATTATGTTCATCCAACCGATACCCTTCTACCTTACACACTATATAAAAAAGAGGGTGATAAATATGGAGGGCGTATAGAGCGTATAGATTTATACAACAAACAAAACGATGTATTTATATCCTTACAACTTCTCCCTCGTAAAGAGTGGGATAGTGAGGCTAAAAATATCTTTGAATTTAACGATTTTTATCAAAAAACGCAAATAAATTTATCCTATGGCTACATTTTCACCACAAGATATTGAAAATATTGTCAAAAACACTTCTACTGTTGATTATTTCTTCTACCTTGAAAGACAAGGTAGAGTGAAATTCGACCGCCAACACGGACACGACTACTATTTTCTTACGGATAACGAAAAATTTTCAGTAGATGAAAAAGGCTATTATGACTTTAAAGCGGGTAAAGGCGGACAAATTTTCAAAGCTGTAATGGAGCTCGAAAAGAAAACTTGGAAAGAAGCCGTTGAGTTTCTGAAAGACTTTTCTAATACTACTATTAGCCAAAGTGTTAAAAATCAAAAAGCAGAAAATAAAAGACCTACTCCCACTCAGCATTACACGGAAAAAGCCCCCAGCACTAAGATTACTCAAGTGTCTGTACCTAACAATGATAAGTTGTTAGAATACTTCGCAGGGCGTGGTATCTCAAAAGAAATTTTACAACAATACGCTCAACAGGTACATTACCGCAATAATAGTGATGGTAAAAACTATTTTGGTATTGGTTTACGCAATCAATCAGGAGGTTATGATGTACGTAATCCTTATGTCAAAGCCAAAGTAGGAGCAAGTGATATAAGCATTATAACTGGTACTCGCAACGAAACGGTTGTCTTTGAGGGAATGACAGATATGTTTTCTTATCTGCAAATGGCTAAAGATAATGGCAAACCTAACGACCGTACATTGGTAGTACTAAACTCTATTACCAACACAGGTACTTTTATTGAGCAATTTCAAAACTATACAGGTAAAATACATTTGTTTTTAGATGGAGATAAAGCAGGTAACGATGCTACTCAAAACATACTCAACAATCTGAAGAACAGCATAGACCAAAGAGGGGCTTATGGAATAGGTAAAAGTGAAGTAAAAGACTTGAACGACTATCATTTAAAAGTTTTTAACTACAAGAAAAACATAGAGCAAAGTAATGCCTCTGAAGAAATAAAATTACAAAAAGGAATGAAAGCGGTAGACAAAAGTACGAATGAGACTTTTGTCATTAGCTATACAGCTGATAATTATATAGATTTGAAACGTGAATACGATAGTCATATTGCCAAAGTAAATAGCGTTCATTTCAATCATCTCAGTGAACTATTTAGCGACTATGATTTTTTTGATTTTAACAATAAAAGATTGTTTCTTTCTTCAAAAAACACTATCTTTGCCGATAATAATAACATACAAATTCACACACAAAATGGAAACACTACAATTGAACCCAACAGAGTATCCTCATCTGAGCAAGTGGGAAAGCAGTCATCTAAACCAAACCTTAGAAAGCCTCTCACGCCAAGCCAATCCCAGCAAGAAGGAGATAACCCAAGCCGACAAGCAATGGGCAGCGACAATGTTGGAAATGGACTTAGCAGCTCAGAGCGGAGCGATTTGGGAAGACGAACAGGAAGACCCCAAATGGGCAGCCACAACGGAGCACAACCGCAAATTCTACCTAATCAAAGACCTCTTTCAACAGAAGAACATCAAAGCATTGGAAGAGATATTCCAAACGGAGACCGACCCCGACCTCAAGGAGATGGCAAACAATTACCTAAAGGATCTGTACGACCTACCCTTTTAAACAAACCTAACAACACGAAAGTCAGCAACGAGAAAATAACTACCTTAGTCAATTCGCTGACTTTCGTTGCTGATGATAATACTATCCAACTCAATAAAGGTATACAAATCACTGATGAGATAAAAAACACCATTAGCCAATACAAAAGTGGCGGTATTACCAAAGATAATCGCGGGGTATTAGATGAATACTACACCGATGAAAAGTTAGTGAATGCTGTACGCAACCTTATCAAAAACAATTTTCCTCAAAAACAGTCCATCAACGTATTAGAACCCAGTGTAGGTACGGGTAACTTCTTACACGCTACCGATAATTTAGGACTAAAAACCAATGTCTCTGCCTTTGAAATCAATGAAACTACTGCCAAAATAGCCAAACTTCTGCACCCCCAAGCTACTATTAACCTGCGTTCCTTTGAAACCGAATTTATTACCGACAATGGTACCAAAAAAGACTTTACCCCCCAATATGATTTAGTAATAGGTAACCCTCCTTATGGTAGCCACAGAGGACTTTATTTAGGTTTAGGTGAAGAAACTAAACTCCCCCGCTACGAAGATTATTTTATAAAACGCTCCCTCGATGTAATGAACGAAGGGGCTACCCTTGCAATGGTACTCCCTTCAGGTTGGCTCAATAGACAGGATAAACTCTCAAGTGCTGAACTCTCTGAGGCGTATCGTCTTCCTAACGGAGCTTTCAAAGCTACCGATATTGGTACTGATATTGTAATTCTCAGAAAGAATAGTCAGGCGCAAACCCAAGATATCAGCAACTATTTTAAGGAACACCCTCAACAGATATTAGGCAATACTTTACAGCGCAAAAACCGTTTCGGTCGTGAGGAAGACTATGTAAAGGGTAGTTTAGATGACGCTCTTATACGTTTGCAAGAGTTTGCTGCTCAAAAAGTAATACAGCCTACAATTTCTACACAAGCACAAGGCGTACAGCTCGATATGTTTTCTGATTTTAATAACGCTCCTATTCCCGCCTCTACAGCTCAACCTATTGCAGAAAAAGAAGAAAGTGTTAAGGAAGAGAACACCAATGCACAACTCCTTGAAGAGGCTAAAGAAAAACTAAATGCAGCGCTTAATATTTTAGAGAATATAAAGTTCAAATCTTTAGATGTACAAATAGAAATAGGTGCAAAAAGCAATGTCAAACGCTTGCTAAATCGGGGAGATATGAAGTTTAAAGATGAGTATTTGCAGGAGATTATCAAAAAAGCAAATAACATCATCGAAGCCCATACACCCAAAACTAAAAAGACACAAGAAGCTACCAATATTGAAGTTACAACCAAAAACTCTAAAAACAAAAAACAATCCACTGAAAATACTGGTGAGTACAAAGTACAATCTACTCCAGAGATTAACAAAAAGGTACTCAAATATCACTTTGTAAAAGATGATATCGTGGTAGATACAGCTTTACAGAATAGTCATAACATCACTCCTGAGCAAGTAAAAGCCTTTGCTGATACCAATTACAATGGCGAAATAGCCAATCCTGAAGCACACGCTCAATACGCTAATTATTACAAAGGAAAGTACATTCACGATTTTTACTATGCCGAAGGAGATATTTACGAAAAATTAGAGCGTCTAACGGTTGATTTTGCAGGTAGATTAGATGATGAAAAGCTAAAAGCACAATATAACAAACAAAAATCTCTCTTACAAAGCGTTTTACCTCCTAAAAAACAGTTAGAAGATATAATCATTTCACCTAATCACGAGTTTGTACATAATTTTGACTTAGGAAAAGTGGAGAAAGAGGTCTATAACAGCTATATGAGGCGCTATGATATGGTCAAAGTAGATTATAATTTAGCGGATAAGTTCAAAGACTTTGTTTTAAAATTACCAAGCCAAGCTCTTGAGCCCTCTTCTTCTTGGGAGGTCAGAGAATTTGTAGACAACCAGATGGTAACTGGTAATGATAAAGAGCGTAATGCTTTGATACGTGAACGCCGTAAAGAAATAGCTAATAACCTCTTTCAAAAGTTCCTGCGTGAGGAACTTCCTAATGACCTTAAAGAGCGTTTTGTAAACGAGTTCAACCGCAAATACAACAACCTCCATATACCTGACTATTCTCAGTTCCCTTTGTTCTCTAAAATAAACCAAAACTTCAAAGGCAAACCTTTAAAGCTGACAGAAGTGCAGAGGGCGGGTATCGGTCGCCTTACTACCAAAGGAGTAGGGCTACTTGCCCACGAAGTAGGTTTTGGTAAGACACTTTCAGGAGTGCTCTCTATGCACGAGGCGATGGAACGTGGTAATGCCAAACGCCCTCTTATTGTCGTACCTAATGATAGTATCTTAAAACAGTGGGTAGAAACTATTTTTGAAGCTATTCCTAATGCCAAAGTGAATGTATTAGGCAACCTTGGTAAAGATTACGATTTGTCTCATTTTGACAATAAAGACGGTGAAATAACCTTAGTAACTTACGAGGGGTTTCAGAATATCGGCTTTAGTGATGAAATTACCCAACGATTGGCTGAAAAATTCTCTTATATCAACAAAAAGGATGTTGATAGCTTAGAAAATCCTATTACGGGAGGTGTTTCCGATGAAACGATGCGTGAGATAGAAATAGCTATTGCAAAAGAAAAGAAAATGCAGGGAATAATGAAACGAGGCAAGGTATACGACTGGGAAGATTTTGGTTTTGACCACCTTACTTTTGATGAAGTACACAACGCCAACCATATCGTAGATAAGGTACGTATCGAGGATAGGCGTTTTGCCTCCGATTTCCGCAGTCAGAACCAACGCCCCTCAAAATTGGGACTCAACACTTGGGTAGCTTCTCAGTATATACAAGAAAATTACGATGGGCGTAATGTTACTTTACTTTCTGCAACTCCTTTCACTAACAAGCCGTTAGAGTATTATTCTGTATTATCCCTTATTGCCAATCAGCGATTAGAAAAATCAGGCTATTTCAATGTAAATAACTTTTTTGAGACCTTTATGGAAGCCGACAACGATATGGAAATTGATGCCAAAGGTGATGTAAAGTTTAAAACCAATGTACGCAGGTTTAAGAACAACGCGCTGTTTCAACAACTCTTATCCGAGTTTATTGATATTAAAGGCGAAGAGGACAACCCGCAATTGGTACGCCCTAACCGTATCAATAAGGAATACAAGATTGAACAAAATGAGTTTACAAGAAAAGAATATGACACCCTAAACCTCCTTTTTGACGAAAGTGAAGAAGGGGCTATTCTTTCTCACATCCTCAATGCAAGACTCATCGCTTTTTCTCCTTACCTCTCTAAAAATTACGAAGGTGATGTAGACAAAGTAAGTACTAAAGATTTTATAGAGAACTCTCCCAAACTCAAAACTACAATGGACTTAATTCGTCAGAACAAAACCGACAAGCCCGAAGCGGGGCAAATCATCTATTCTGAGTTGGCAGTACAACAATTTCCTCGTCTCAAAGAGTATTTGGTAGACCAAGTAGGCTACAAATCCGATGAAGTAGGTATCATCACTGGGGCTACCAACAAAAACCAACGTTTGGATATTCAAGAAAAATTCAATGCGGGTAAGATAAAGATAGTTATTGGCTCAGAAGCTATCCAAGAGGGAATGAACTTGCAAGAAAACACTACCGATATGTACCTTTTAACGCTACCTTACAACTTTACCTCTTTACGACAAACAGAGGGACGAATGTGGCGACAAGGCAACAAATGGGAAAATGTACGTATGAATTATATGCTCACCAACGATAGTATTGATGTGTTTATGCTCCAAAAACTACAAGCCAAGCAATCTCGTTATATGGAAGCTATCAAAAAAGGGGCAAATATCATTGATGTGTCTGATGTGGATACACAGGAACTCAAAACTGCTATCATCACCAACCCCGAAACACGGGCTGAAATTGAAGTAGAGTTAATGAAAAAACGCTATGAGAATGAGAAAACCAAACATGCTGCCGATTTAGGTTTTATCTCTCGCAAATTTGAGGAATACAACAAAGTGTACGAAGTATATGTAAACGCTCAAAAGCACTATAAAAGAGTAAAAGATTGGGCTAAAGAAGAAGCAAGTGATTATTGGAAAGAGAAAGTACCTTATGAACAACTACAAGTAGAAAGGGCTAAAAAAGAAATCGAGCAAGTAATTGAAAAACTGGCGAAAAAGGGTGTCAATATAGCCGATTTTCAACATCAGCAAGAGATTGTAGAAAATAAAATAGCCTCTATAGACAAAGCAATCAATGAGGAATTACCGATTATCCGCGAAAGACTTATTACGCAGTACAAACAAGAAAAGCAAGAGCGCCTCAATGCCCCGCAAATAAACTTTGTAGAAGAACGGGCTGAAGAGAATAAAACATTCTTTAAACTTCGTCCAACTGCTGAAAATCCTGAGAATAAGGTTGTAGAAAATAAAACATCTCAAGATGAGCAGCAGCGCACTTACAAAGCTTTTAAACGATAATAAAATACCCCTGACAAGCTTATACTTATCAGGGGTATTTTTATATCTATTGGCGTACAAGATTGTACTTATATTTGTACTTGTAGGCTAAACCATATTTTAATTGCAATTCTATTAGCTTGTTAGCGTAGTCAGGAGCTGTTGTGTCTAACTGTGCAAATTCCTTTAGATATTCTTCGGCATTAGTTAAATTATCCAAATTAGTATCTGTTATTAAATAGAAAAAGTCTGTGTTTTCAGCTAATAATCTGTTATTCTCAATAGAATAAGTAGCTAAAGGTAACTTATTTTCTTCATTAACTATTTTGTCGCCTAAAGTTGAGTATTTTATTTCTTGAAAAGAATATTGCCCCGTTTTATCGGTGATTTTTAGTCTCTTTTCATTGTCAAAAACTACTTTAACTGTATAGGTTTGATAGTTACTTTCAGGACTACCTAATAAAGCTCCATACGATTGTTTAAAAAGTTCTGATACTTTACTTTGTTGTGCAGGTTTTTCTGCAATAACTTCTGCTGTACCTACCCAAGTTCCCAACAGCTTGTTATCTCCATTATTAGTGGGAGTGTTGTCAGATTTAGAACAAGCAGTCATTCCTATTGCCATAAAGGTGAGTAAAAATATTTTCTTTACCATTGTTGTTAAGTATTAAAATGTTAATGTTAAGTTACTGATTTGATTGTGCAAAGGTACGCATTTTATTAGTAAATTCAAAAAACATTCTTTTAGATTACACATAATCAGAGATAAAACAAAAAATATCAGAAAAATCATCTTAAAAGAAAGTACTTATAGAACATCTATAAGTAAAAAATACTTCAATTCCTTTGTTTTACATTTAATTAATATTCAACAATTTAAAATTTAATTACCTAAAAAACTGAAAAATATTTTCTTTTTTGTTGGTTGTTTCGTCAAAAAATACTAATTTGCGCCTCTAAATTACTATTGTTCGTCTTTAACAAGAAGATATATGAATTATAATTCTACTGGTTTTTTTCCTAAATTTGACCCTAAAATCTATTGGAGTTTCGGAGTACTCCTTTGTCTTGGTATTTTCTTATTCATTTTCCAATGCTCTCGTCACGTAGATTGCGAGGAGGCTAACTTCTATGTCTTTGCCGATAACTATGCTGTGAAGGAAGTAATTGAATTTGGTGATAAAACCAAAAATGCCAAATCGTGGAAATGGGATTTTGGCGATGGTTCTCCTGCCGATTTTAGACAGCGTACTTTCCATACCTATGAAAAGACTGGAGAATATGTGGTAACTCTTACTATCAATGGCTCTTGTACTTCTCAAAAGGTGCTTACCATTACCTCTCTAAATCAACAAGTAGGCTACCTGCCTACCATCAAAGCTCCTGATGTGGTCTTTTTAGGTGAAACCACTAAATTCATAGGACAAAAACAAGGAGGCATCTCATTTGAGTGGAGTTTTGGAGAAACTTCCTCTACTGATGCTGTGGGTGATTCTGTAACCTATAAGTTCAAACGCGTAGGACAAAAGAAGATAACTCTTATCGTCAATGGCGATTTAGACCACATTGCTACCAAAACTATTTATGTAGCCCCTAAACACGTAGTGGCTAAAGAGCCTATAGATATGGAGAGTTATGTATATGAACAACCTCATAGCAATTTTTCGCTGCCTATGGGGAAAGCACAGAAAGACCCCTTGGTAGATATGCTTACCAATATTCCCGTAGCTCCAAAAGCTCCTAAAAAAGAGGACACACCTCCTTCTGCAAAAAAAGTCCCTGATATCTCTAATGAACAGTTTATCCTACTTCTCAATGGGGTAGCCTCTCAAGCTAAAACCAAAGATGATTTCAAAGACTATCTTTGTGAGAACTACCAAGTCCCTGTAGTTATCAATGATGATAAAATCGTACCCTTTGCACAGTTTTGCAAAGAAATTTCTGGAAAGAAAGTAAAAATAGAAAATTTGCGCCTGCAAAAGGATGTTAATAACGCTTGTATCCAGAATATATATGTTTATTACAAAGTAAAAGGAAAAATATTCTGGAAAAAAGGATAATAACAATCATAAAAAATACAAAAAAACAATGGAAGAAAAGAAATTGAGCTATGCCCCAGAGGTTACTAAAGCATTGGAGATAGCACAGAAAATAGCTCGTGAAAATATGAACGCTCGTTACTCTGGCGGACACTTATTGAAAGCCGTTCTCAACAGAGATTTACCACTCTTAAAGCTCTTGGAATCTAAAGGTGTCGATGTGTTCTATTTAGAAGAATGGGCTGAAGTGCGCATTGAGGAAGCTCTAAAAGCTACCAACACTTATTCCTGCGACCCCGATGAAGTGATAGACACTATCTTCACTGAAGCAGAAGCTATTCGAGAAATTTTAGATGAGGAGGAAATCTCCTTATGGGATGTATTTATAGCATTGAGTACTCAAGGAGTAGCTTTTAATTTCGACCAAATGAAAACCTATCCTGTAACTCGTGCTGAACTCTTAGAAACGACCCCTCTTCCTGCTGCCTCTGCCGAAAAACCTTTTTCTTCTGCTCCTCTTTCTTCCACAGCTAAAGGTTTTTTGCAAAAATACTGTGTCAATAAAAAAGATGTCCTCAAAGCTAAAGCCTCAAAAGAAATACCTGTTGGCAGAGTTGCCGAAACTCAAAAAATTACCGAAATACTGTGCAGATTTAGCAAACAAAATGTGCTTATCATAGGCGATTCAGGTATAGGAAAAACTACCCTTATCAATAGTTTTGTACAGAAGGTTATAGCGGGTCAAGTCCCCGATGTGTTGTCTAACTTAGCTGTATTTGAATTGGATATGGGAGCCCTCATAGCAGGAGCTTCCTATAAAGGTGAAATAGAAGACCGTATCAAGAACATAGCCCAAGAACTCAAGCAATATCCTAAATCAGTACTTATCATCGAGGAATTACACGCACTTTTAGGTAACTCTTTTGATTCCTCTATGGCAAATCTACTTAAAAGTGAACTTACTAAAGGACTCACTGTCATAGGCACTTCTACTATCGATGAATTTACCAAAAAAATAGAAAAATCAGGTTTAGAACCTTTGTTTGAAAAGGTAGAATTGCAAGAAAGTGATGATGAAACCCATTTTAGAATGTTGCGTCAAACCCTTTCAGCTTATGAAAACCACCATCATATAGCCATAACCGATGAGGCAATTTGGGAAGCCATACGTCTTTCTAAAAGGTATTTAAAAGAGAAAAGTCTGCCTGCCTCAGCGATAGACCTCATAGACCATACAATGTCAGTTGTGAAAACAGCAGGAGCATCTTTCTTAAAAGAAAAAAATGCCTTGCTTACACAAATAATTCACTTGGAGGACAATACACAAGGTTTTACAGAAGAGCAACGCAAAAAGAACGCTGCTTGGTTATTGAATGATATCAAACAGCGCATTCCCTTTTTGTTAGATGCCTCTACCCTTTTAGAAGAGGAACAAACTACTACTTTTGAAACTGCTGATAACCTATTGAGCTATGGACGCAAACTCATTACCGAAGCTGAAAAAGTAGCTCAAGAAAAACGTTCTCACATCACCGAATGGGATTTAGCCGTACTCATCTCTCAAAAAACGAATATTCCTATAGGTAAACTCAAAGAAGAAGAAAAACAGCGTTTGAGTGATATGGATGCTATTCTTTCCGAACGGGTAGTAGGGCAAGACCACGCTATTGCTATTATCAGTGAGGCTGTACTCGAAAATCGCTCTGGATTGAGCAAAGCAGGACAACCAATAGGTTCTTTCTTCTTTTTAGGTCCCACAGGAACAGGAAAGACAGAATTGGCTAAATCTTTAGCCGAATTCCTTTTCCAAGATGAGAACGCCATTATCCGTTTTGATATGTCTGAGTTCAAAGAAGAGCACTCGGCAGCCTTACTCTATGGGGCACCTCCAGGATATGTAGGCTATGAGGAAGGTGGTTTATTAGTGAATAAAATCCGACAAAAACCTTACTCTATCGTACTTTTTGATGAGATAGAAAAAGCCCACGCCTCTGTATTTGATGTATTCCTACAAATAATGGACGAAGGAAAGTTACACGACCGTTTGGGTAAAGAAGGTGATTTTTCTAATGCCATTATCCTCTTTACCTCCAATATAGGCTCTGACTTTATTGTCAAATCCTTTACTGAGGGGAATATTCCTTCCTCATCTACTCTTTTGGAGATAATGAGTCGTTATTTCCGACCAGAGTTTTTGGGGCGTCTTACGGAGATAGTACCTTTTGCACCTATTAGCAAAGAGAATGCTCTAAAAATCTTTGAAATACATTTGAAAAAAGAGCTTTTAAACCTAACGGAGGGTATAAACATCTCTCTCAATATTGCTCAAGAAGTAAAAGAGCATTTAGCAGAACAAGGCTATGATGCCACCTATGGAGCTCGTCCTTTAAAAGGCATCATTCGTGCCAAATTACGCCGTCCTTTGGCTAAGAAACTTGTAGCAGGTGAATTTAAAGAAGGAGATACTATAAAGGTACTCTGGGAAAATAATGAAGTCGCTTGGAAAAAATCGAACATAACCGAATAAATAGAATGAAACACTTAAAAATACTTTTCGTTACTTTTAGTACAATTGCATTATCATCTTGCTCATCAAGCCGTTACCTTGCTGAGCTTCCTTATCATTACCCTACCGATGCTTTCTACAAAGCAGTATTAGCCCAAAAGAAACAAATCAATGAGCAATATACCTTGGTAGATGATAAGGGAGAAAACCTATCCGATAAGGAATTAGCCTTAAGAGAGAAATACTCCATTATTTTGGCTGTACCCCCTAAAAAAATTACTAATTATAATCTCTATGCTTTTATAGATGAATGGATAGGAACGCCTTATAAGGAAAAGACCTTAGAAAAACAAGAAGGAGCAGATGCTTCTTACTTTATACAGGCATTGTTTAGTGAAGTTTATGAAACTACTTTTCCCAAGACTCCCGATGGTATCTTCCGCTCTAAGGATTTACAACTTTTCACAGGGCGTACTTACTTAAAAGAAGGGGATATTTTGTTTTTTAGGTATGATAAGTTCAAACCTATTTCCGATGTAGGATTGTATTTAGGAAATGGTAGGATATTAGCTTGTACCACACAAGGGCTAAACATCTATGATTTCAATGATGAGTACTTCCAAAAACGCTATACAAGTGCTGGAAGGCTCAAAGAGAAAAAATAAAAACAAAAATTTGCACTTTTGTATTTTTTTTGTACATTTGCAACGTTGAAAAACTATCAAAATGGAACACCTAACAGGAGTTATAAATGAGATAAATTGGTTACCTTATGATATAAGGGCAGAAGTGCTATTAAACCACTTGTTAGACAAAGGAATCATCTCTGACAATGAGTATGTAGTAAAACACCAAGGGCAGTTTGTACGCGGTTATCGCGCCGATGTACTAAGTGCAAAACTTACTGATTTCAACTACGATCCTACCCAACTGATAGAGGTAAGCCTTTCTCGCGATAGTTTGTACGATATACTCCCCGAAAGTGTCGCTCATCATACCAAGAATGAAACTCAAGGCAAGGGAGTAGAAACGATGCTCAAAGATTACAGAGAAAGGAAACAAGAAGAAAAAGCAGCTCGTACCTTTTTTAGTCCTTTTGAGAATGAGATTTTTAAGTTAGGAGTAGAAATAGAATCCTTTGAACAAGATAGCTTTAAAGAGCTTAATGCCAACGAAATTTCTACATTATTCTATGAACTTTGGGGCATTTCAAAAGATTTTCCTACTTTCTTAGTCTCTAAATTCATAAGGTTGTTACCTTATAGCTACAAAATAGTAGGCAATATTCCTCTTACAGTGCAAATACTCTCAAAACTTTTAGGAGAAGAAGTACATATTAAAGAAAAAGAGTTTGCCACTTATTCTGATGAATCACAAGGTTTTTGCTTGGGAGAAGACATCTACTTAGGAGTAGATATGATCACAGGTACAGCCTATGAAGATTATACCAAACACCTAACCCTTGAGATAGGTCCTTTAAAGCATTCTGCTTTTACCGATTACATTCTTGGGGGCAATAAAGAAAAATTCGTTATAATGTTCTGCGAGCATTTTTTTCCATTAGAAGTGGAAATCCAGTTAAGTGTATTGCTCTCAGAAGAAGAAAGCCAATTTGAATTAAAAGAAAACAATGACCCTATCTTAGGTTATAACACTTGTATATGAAAGAGTTAAAAAATTACTTTATCAATTTGTTCGACCCTCGTCTATTGGTAATATTATTGTTTTTAGTAGCTATGTGTATAGCTATTACCATCATTTTTTCAAAGAAAGTACCTGAGTTCAAACAGTATAAAACCAATATCTACATCTATCTGTTCTTAACAGTATTGGTGTATGCAGTCATTGCCTTTTTAGGATACAGCCGCCTTTTCGAAGGGAAAACCCTAAGTGAATTTATTTTCTATCAAATCTGTACCTTAACCCTTGGTGTATTTCACTGCTATTTCTATCGCTTGTTTTTCAACAAATTCAAACTGGAGGACGATGTGTTCAAAGAATTATTTTTTGCCTTATTAGTCGTGCTATATGCCGCAGTACCTTTTTTGTTAATTTACACTTTTTTAAACGGAATGTACTATATGCCCCTAATGATGGGTAATTTCATAGTCTTTTTCATACCTACTTTAGTAAATGCGAGCTTCAACCATTCTCTAAAGATACCACCTAAAATCTACACCACTTGGCAATTCCCCGAAAACTACAAAGAATTAGTAGGAGTGAGCGATGATGAGATGCGCGATTTAGTAGTATTCACACTAATGATAAAAAAAGAAGAAAATGATAAAGACTACACTTTATATCGTGCCAAAGGTCCTACCCGAATAGATTTCGGGCGCTTGTTCTACAATTTTGTAGAAGATTACAACGAGCGTTTTGCCGATGCCCCTATCGAGATACAAAATGAAGAAGGCTTTTATAATTGGGTATTCTTCAAACAACCTAAATGGTATGAATCCACTAAATATATAGACCCTAAGTTTACCCTATATATGAATGGAATAGAAGAGAATAGCTACATCATTTGTATGCGAACACTCGTTTCCGACACCGCAATCAATAATAGTGACCAAGAAACAGATTTTGAATACAGTAAAGAAAAGGACAATGAACGAGTTCAAGCTTATTAGCCTCACTTTACTTAAGATAATAACTCAACAGATATAAAATAAATAGAATAACAATGACAGAAAAACTCACCCATTTGCCAGTGAACTTTATTGATGGAATGAAAATCAATAAAAGGTATTTTATAGATATTCAAAACTTCGTCATCGATTCGGTGCGCGATGCTATAGGGGTACATACCTCAATGCTTACCTATGGATTGTTGCCCGTCAATGACCCACTGAGAATGAATCTGTCAGTAGACACCCATAAAAACCTCCGACTCCGTATAGAAGAATGCCACGCAATTACTCCTAATGGCTCTCGAATAGACATCAGTTCTAACACGGAACAGAGTACGCTCTCTTTTTCATATCCCGAAATTATCAAAGAGATAAAAGAAGATGAGGTTGCGTTATTAGCTTGTATTTCTGTCAATCCATTCAAGCGTGTCCCTTGTGGAGACCCTGACCCTGAGGAGAACCCACCACGCGACCCTTATACCGAACCTGAGTATTACCTTTCTTTAGTGAAGGAAGAGGAACTTAGAAAAGATATGGGCGTAGGAGGGCATTATCTCATTGTAGGAAAAATATGGGTAAGTGGTGGTAATACCAATCTTGATAGTTCTTATATTCCTCCTTGTGTATTGGTAGCTTCTCATCAAAAACTACAGCAGTTATACAACGAAATCGACCGTTTCTATGGTCAGATGGAAATTTATGCTATCCAAATCGCTCAAAAAATACATACTAAAAACCAGACCAATAAATTAGCTACTATCATAGAGCAAATGACCGATAGAATGCTCTACTACTTAGCTACTGAAATCAATCATTTTCGTTGGCTTACTCTCTACAGTACCCCTGCCGAAATGTTAGTGTCAGTAGTAGGTTTTGCAAGAGTGCTTAAGAACTTTATCGATGCTCGTTCAGGAGTGGGTAAAGAGGAATTGCTCAATTACTTTGCCGATTGGTGTAATGTAAGTCAAGGAGAGTTTGAAACAGTCTTCTCTGAGGTAATCAATACAGAATACAACCACAATCAAATAGGAGACTCTGTGGTGAAAGTAGAACGTTTTATGAAAACCTTAGAAGATTTATTCGCTATTCTAAACCGCTTAGACTTCATTGGTAAGAAACGTGATGGCAGCATTTTCGTATCTGAAATCACAAATGAAAAAAGCTCTCTACAACCTGAGAGAAGCAAGACTTTCTTAGCCGATTAATAGAAATTAACAACAAAAAATAAACCTATATGGAAATATTAAATCAAAAAGAACGCACAAAAGCATTAGGCTTTTTCGTGTTATTTTTCGCTCTTGCTGTATTTGTTATAATTTTAGCACTCATTGTCAATATCTACTTCCCTTTCAAGGAAAATGATTTGCTCAAACAAGAAAATGCTCGCATACAACGAGAAATGAAATTTCAAGATGGCTTTTCTTTTCAGTTAGAAAAAGTAAAAGTGGCTGTAGATTCTATAGGAACACCTCAAGGGGGCTATAAAAACGATTTTTTCAACGAGAAATTAGCCCTTTCTATCCTTGCCGATATGTACAAGCAAATACCTAAAGACTCTCTTAGAAATAAAAATATGTACAACAATACTATCTTGGTATACAAAGAACTCATTGATGCTAAGAAACAAATAAAACAACTTACCATCAATCAAAAAACCTTAGATAGCCTTAGTACTATCAACAAAACCTTAAAAGAGGAATATGATAAGATGAAAGTAGATTTAGAAGTTTGCAAACAACTATACCAACAGGAATAAAGTAACTATAAAAAGACAAATTGGATATGTTAAAAATATATTTACTTTCATTCATAAGTTTTATATGCTTTTCTTCTATCACTTTTGCTCAAGAAGAAAAAAAGCAAGATAGCTTGCAAATCATCTCAAAGAACCCCAAAGAGCCTGTTACTATCAATTGCAAGATAGTACAAGGTCATAAAAAACTAAAAGGAAGACATTTTGCAAGTGCACAACCTTTATATCTGCGTGCTAATAAAGATACACTCACTTATGGAGTGTTCCAGTTTGGCAGAAGAGGAAAAGATTTATTCCTATATGTCAAAATATTAGACGAATCTGTTTGCTTGAAAAAAGAAGAAGATTTTGATATGTTCTTTGCTTCAGGAGAAAAGATAACCCTAAAAAATCAATTTCCCATCAATTGTGAAGGGGCTTTTGCGCATAAGCTAAATGCCAAAGAAATAGATGAGATTATTTTTAAAGAAATAACTAAAGTTAGTATTTATACCTATCATAAAAACTATGAGTTTTTGATAAGCCCTAAACAAAGTGATGATATCATTACCCTAATACAATGTCTAAGAAGGTATAAACAGTTGAAATAACAAAAAAATACTATGCCACTACCCGAAATAAAACTAACACTACAATATGAAGACCGCTATCTGTCAGAAAAATGGGAAGATAGAAACGAAAATAAAGTAGTGGTACGTACTGATACCCATTTTCAAAAACACACCATCAGTCTCCTCATCTCAGAACAACCCATAGGAAGCGTTCAACTAAAAATAGACGACCATTGGGTAGAACTTCCTACCTACAAACTTACAGTTACAGACGACAAAACTGAAGAAATAAAAACTTTCCAAGTAACTCGTGACTTCCTTACCTTTAAAAAAGAAACTACCCAAAAGAGTTTTTTTTCATTCTTAGGTATCAAACGCTTTGATAAAACCTCTTTCCTATATGAAAACATAGCCTTTGAACCCGAAAAAGACAGTATAGAGAGTTTTGAACTATCGCGTTATCGCAAATTGTCCAACAATTCTTTGTCCTATCAATTTCAAAGTGGAGATAAGAAACTCCTTATCTATGCAGGGAGCTTAGAAAACTTTGCAAAACCTACAGATATAGATAGTTACTTTATCATTGTAGATAGTAATGAAGGACAAAGTTTTATAGGAGATATTTCCTATCGAGAAAAGATGCTAAAGCTCACCCCCAAAGTAACGCTACAAGTTGTCAAACGCACAAAAATAGCCAAAGAATTCTCTTTTGATAGCAAAGGAAAAGTTCAAAAACTCATTTATTTGTAAACTCCTAATCCGCTAAATTTCAAAAGATTTTTTATTCAAAAACTTGTTTTTTCAAAAAAACTTCCGTACATTTGTCCGCAGCAATACAAAAGCTAACTAGCAATGAAAAATAATAACAACAACACCTCATCTGTACCAGGTCGTGTGAACGACCCCAAAACCTTTGCAAAATTTGCTTCGGTGAAAAGTTTTCAAGATTTTTTGAAAGATAAAGATAATCCTGTAGTGATGATTACCCTTTCCCTCAAAGGAGAAGGTTTTTTAGATAGAGCTACTTTTTCTTTACAACTTTCCCAACACACCAATGCCCACGACGAATTTACCATCGTAGTAAACGATACAGCTATCGACGATTTCACAGGGCAAGTGATGAAAAACTCCAAAAATCTTCTGGGAGAGAATATAACCATTCATTTCCATCATCGTGGAAACATTGTACAATCTTTCAAAGGAATTATAGCCAATATCCGCAACCGCAAAGACGAAGGAGGCGGACACGGCAGGCTCTATATCTCTGGCTATGCACCAAGTATCATTTTAGAAAATGGCAAAGACTGTCAGTCGTATGAGAACAAAACCCTTCCTGAAATCATCGCCGAAGCCACTACTGAATACCCTCAAGAAGCCAAGGTAAATACCGAAGGAATGATCAATACCAAGTATAAAATTCCTTATGTGGTACAATACAAAGAATCCGATTATCGCTTTATCAGTAGGTTAGCCCGTCGTTATGGCGAGTTTTTCTACTACAATGGCACCCAGCTCATTTTCAGCAACGAAGCACAGAACACAGTAGAGCTTTTTGAAGGAGATGATATGATCGATGTAGAGTTTGAACTAATGATCAAGCCTCAAAACTTCACCTATTTGTCCTATGATGCCGAAACGGCAGGTACAGAACAAAAAAAGACCCAAGAGGTACGAGTGCAAGACAAAGTGAATCCTTTTCAGTTTGCAGCCATCAAAGCCTCAAACAAAGTCTTTACCAAAGTGCCCGAGATGCCTTATGTAGCCATACCCGAACAGTTTAGAGGAGATTATTTAAAAGATGTAGTACGCCGTGAGAAAGAAAGCCGAGAACAGCTGATGCAAGTGCGAGGCAAAAGTCGCAACCCCCACGTGCGCATAGGGGGCTTTGTAAAACTCAAAGACATCAATCGCAAGCCAATGGAAACCTACCGAGTGATAGATATCAAACACTATCAATCAGGTCAAGACTACTACAACGAGTTTATCGCTATTCCTGATGTGTATATCGCTTACTATTACGATGAAGAAGCCCTCCCACGAGCCGAACAGCAAATAGCCCGAGTTACCGATAACAACGACCCTAAAGGCTTAGGGCGCGTGCGCGTACAGTTTATATGGCAAGTAGCCAAGAAATTACAAACCCCTTGGATACGCGTAGTACAACCCCACGCAGGAGCCGGTAAAGGCTTTTACTTCATCCCGGAGATAGGCGAAGAAGTATGGGTTGATTTTGAAGACCAAAATGCCGAACGCCCTTTTGTAGTAGGCAGCAACTACAACGGTAAGGAATACAGCCCCTTCCACAACACAAACAACGATATCAAAGCTATACAAACCCGCAGCGGACACAAACTCGTCTTCACCGAAGACGAAAGCATTTTCCTATCCGACAAAAACGGCAATACCCTAAGATTCGATACCCAAGGCAAGAACATAGAGATTTCTGCCCCCGAGACAATAAGTATAAGGTGCAAAAACTTCGAGCTTAATGCTTCTCAAAACATTAAAACAGAGGCAGGTCAAGACCATATAGAGACTATCACCAAAGATAAGAGAACTACAATAAGCCAAAATTTCTCTGTAGAAGTTACGGGTGATATGATTGAACATATCTCAGGAAGTATAGATTCCCACACCGACCAAGAACGAAAAATATCATCTAATGATATGGGTATTGAGTCTAAGCATAATATGCGAGCTAAAGCCTCTGGTAAAACACAGCGTTTTAGTGGAGAACGAACTATGGACAACTAACATATAAAAGAAAAAAGCGATGAGCAAAATAACTATATGTGAAGGAAATATCAAATGGACGAGCAAGGGAAACACCGTGCTCCACGCTTTCGATGGCGACATCTCTTTCTCTGCAGGAGAATGCAATATATGGAGCGGTGAGCAAGGTAACGAAACTGGTGAATACATCGCAGATGCTGATTCCTCTTTAGGAAATAATATTATATTAAGTGGTTGGTGGACAGACCTTAATAATAATAAAATCACAAAAGCAAATGTATTAGATACTGTTCGCTTCCATTTTAGAGTTCATAATGATAGCGGTTCTATAGAAAAAGCAACTCTTTATTTAAGAGAACAAGACCCTTTTTCCGATGATAAACTACTTATAAATGGTTGGACGAAAGGTGAAATTTCTCTAAACAATGAGAGAATGGGGTATATTGACATCAATCTCAATTGGGACTTGCATAAAGAATTTCGCACTAATGTCCCCTTAATGAAAGAAAATGCTGAAGCGGGCACTTTAGAACTTTTTATGAAAGCTACTTATAAAGGAAAAACAGCTAAAATTAATGAAGATGGACAAATATTAACAGTTTATAAAACAGCAAAAAGATTGTTCTTAAAACCTGCTTCAATTGCAAGTAAAAGTAAATTACCTGAATTTTACACTTTAGACGAACTTAGAACTTGGCAAATTGTAAGTTTTTTGTTATTGGAAATTCCTGAATTAAATGAGGACGTTTTAGTGGGAATGAAGACAAAATACAAAGAAAATTATAATTTTGACGCAAAAACAAATACTATAAAAAAGATAGAAATTGAAGAGATATATAAAAAAACAGAATCAGGTGAAGAATTATTTAAAAAAATAATAAAAGATGAAAGTGATGATTTGAATGCTTTCTTTATTGTTAAACCTCAAGGGAAAAATACGAATTCCACTCTTTCTTTTGATATAGCAGAACTTTCTTATGAAAAAGTTTCCGCGGATAAAAAGAATCCTCGAAATGTAAAAATCAATAAATGGTTAAACACTGCGAAAGATGGTATACAAGGCTTTAACAATCTCCTTATCTTGGAAACCTTTAGAACCTCAGTCCTTGAGTTTAAAGAAAACGGAAAAATTCCTAACTTGTCCACTCTTTTAACTTTTGCCCCTGGTGGAATTCCTATCGCTATAGCTCTTTGTGAATTTTTTGCCGATAATGTAATACAAGAATTAGAAAGCGATATAGATCAAGTGTTTTGGAAAGATTGGCAAATAGCTAAAGCTAAAGGTTTAGAGAAAGCAATGCAGTTTACTAACGATCCTCGAGCTAAGAAAAAGAAATTAGATTACATAGAGACAACTAAAGAAGCGCTTGATATTCTTTTAGATGATGGGTTTAAAACCTTTTCGGAATTCCAATCAAAATCTCATAAAGTTGGTAGAAGTACGAAACCTTATATAGTATTTTATTATATAAAACATGATGAAAATTTAAATGATGACTATTATTTAATTGACAGCGTATTTGTAAAAGGGGACTAACTAATAAAGAATTACAAAATGAAAAATACAATATTTATATTAATTGCGCTATTAGTAATCATAAGTTGCAAAAACACCTCTTATATAGAAGAGATTACCTCAGAAAGAAATGTAGGGATTACCTTAAGAGAGTACTACGATGGTGAAAAAGGTGCTGTAGTAACTTCTTTGGGGATTATTATCCCAATAGAGTTTAAATTAGATATCAATTATAAAAATATACGCAAAACCACTTCTTTTTATTATTTCAGAAATAATAAAAGTGCTGGAGGCAATGGGAATAATTATCGTATATTCAATGGAGATACCAATATCCCTATTTTTTACGAAGAAAAAAACTGGGGCTATCCTTATTTCCCAAACTCAATATATTTAGTTGATGATGAGCTTAATCTTACAAAAGACGAAGCGGAGGCATTTATAAAAAAATACCGCCCAACAGCTTCTGTCGAAGAAATAAAAAGTGATAAAGATACTATTGTATTAGCTCCTTATAGTAAATTTCGCAAAGAAAATCCTGAGTTTATTGAGAAGTTAAGAAAAGAACCTGATACTTTAACACTTAGATTATTTTTTAAAAAAATAGAAAAAGAACCTCAAATAATTGACAAAGGAATCCATTGGTAGGAGATGTAATTACAACTAATAAAGAATATGCCAAACTACAATTCACATATCGTACAAAAAGGTGAAACCTTACAAAGCATTGCTGAAAAGTACCACATTTCAGTAGAAGCACTTCGTAGGTATCATAACACCTATTGTGAACTGTCAGATTTGATAGAAGAGAAACTCACACATCACAAAAAAATTTTTATCCCTCAGGTTGTCCCTGAAAACACAAATGAGAATATTGCTACTACAACTGTCAAAAAACCTATTTTATCATACGCACCTCATCATTGTAGGTATCAATATGGAGTAACAATCACTATTGAAGAAGCAGGCAAAAAAGACGAGTTGAAATATGAAGTTGCTGTCAAATGGATACAAAAATATGAGGAATATCACATTTTTGAAATCGACAGAAACTCAAAAATATACATCAATGAAGAAGAAACCAATCTCATTGCAGATGTATTGGCATATAAAACCTCAAAAGTGCTCTATCCAATGCACATTTTGGTAAGTGATAAAGCCGAATTGGTAGATATTGCCACTTATAATAAGTATAGAGAACGCTGGAAAACAGTAAAAGAAGAAGTATTAAAAGAGTTTACAGGAGAAGTAGTAACCTCGTACCTCAAAAAAATAGAAGATGTACTTAAAGAACCCAGTTTATTGATGTTGTATCTATCAGGTGATTTCTTTTTGCGAACCTTATTTTTAGGTTACAGCGAAAATTTCACTCAGAACAATATTTTTGAAAAAGATATTCATTATCCTATTGTAAAAAATCCTAAAGAACCCCGCTACAAAGCACTACTAAAATTAGCCGAAACCTTAGATGAGTATAACTTATTGCATTTAGAAATCAAAGGTTCTTTAGACGACAAGCGTTCTAAAGAGGATTTTATAAACGGTTATCTCTTCCCCAACGAGGAAGAAGGCGTAATAGGTACAAAATCAGAAGGACAGTTGTACGGCAGCTATTTTCTAAATCCCAATAATGGTATGCCCGAGGCATTACAACTTGAGGTGAGTATAGGTTTAGCTACCGAGAAAAAAGTAACGGTAATGATAGCCAATACAGTCGATGAAAAAATAATTTTGAGAGATCCTAAAAATAGAGTATATCAAGAACAAAATACCACTTGGGTAAGTATCAAAGATAAACTAAAATAAAACACTCGTTATGGCTGAAAAACATATTGTAGTACAAGGAGCTATTTGTAAATGCCAATACGGGCAAGCTCCCGATACGCTAAAAGTACTTTCTCACGACAAGGAATATGCGAACGATAAGGACGCTTCCAAAAAGCGCATTGCCACCACTAAAGAGATAGGAGGAGCAACCTTAGAGAAAAACACTTTTGGCAATTGTATGAAAATAGGAGGAAATCCCCCGCCACCTTGTAAACCAGTGATTACAGAGTGGAAGGATTTCTACAACAAAGTAACCCTTAGCAATGGAGGCAATATCTTGTTAGAAGATAGCAAAGCCGTATGTGCTATAGCGGGAACTCCTTGCATTGAAATTATCGATCACGGACAACGAACCGAAGCCAGTGCCCAAAATTTCAAAAACACCAATAAAGAAATTCAACGACAAATAAACCCACTAGTAACTCCAGAAGAAATGTATGAAAAACATCAGATGAATGGGGAGGAAAATGGAGAAATTGTAGAATGTTATCTAACAACAGAAGAAGGTGAGATTTTAGAAGAGGTTTTACCAAATATGTTCGTATATTTACACTTAAAAACAAAAAATATGATCGGTAAAACCATAAATATAGACCTTTCTAATAGTAGAATAGATTTCTTATACAAAAATAATCCTTTAAAAAGTGACATTTTGGAAGAGTTTCCTATTACAAAAAATGAAGAAGTTATAAAAGACTTAAAAACTATTAAACAAAAATAATTATGGGACGAGGTACTATAACTATTTATCAAACAGATAATCCTAATAATTCATTAACTTTTCATGCACCTAATTTTATACAACCTGATGATATAATTATTTTAGGTAATAGTAGAGGAGCTAATGGTTTTGGTCATCAAGCTGTTTTAATAGGCAATGATGATGATGGCTGGACTTATATATCAAAAGACGGAGCACAAAAATCAGGAAAACCTTTTGGAGAAAGTAGATATATAATCAAACAATATAATACTATACAAGAATTTGCTGATAGCGTTCATAACTTTGAAACTTCTGTGAGCCACTCTTTAGTTCAAGGAGGTGAAAATCCAGAAGCTAGCAAAAATTTTATACTTAATAGCGAAGAAAAAAAAATAAGGCGATATGATAAAGCTTTTAGGATACAAACAGATAAAATAAATGACGCTTTAGCTATAAAAAATGCTAAAAAAGAAGCAGAAACATACTATAATATAGCTTCTCAAAATTGTTCTCATGTAGTAGAAAAGTGTCTTAGAAAAGTAAAAGATGTAAGTGGTAATGAATTAAAAACAGAAGCGTTTGATAGTTTTAAGCCTAATTCTAAACAGGAAGATATAAAAAATAGAAATATAAGCACTGATGTTTCAAGTTTACTAAAACCATCATCATACGATTTGAAAAAAGGAGAAAATGGAGAAAAAGTACAAAAAAAGAAATAATGTAATAGATACATTTATAATACTGTTATTTATATTTCAAATAACAATATCTGTTTTAGTTTTAATAGATAGATTATCGTATGAATATAATGA
>ERZ773010.621-NODE-621-length-24515-cov-7.473058_pt1 | contig 24515 bp, 33 predicted proteins | sample MGYA00580842_ERZ773010 | MGnify/ENA primary metagenome ERZ773010 (study PRJEB29015, sample SAMEA2737982) | human oral metagenome | biome: human oral; feature: human-associated habitat; material: dental | place: China | collected 2107 ...
CGAGAAATTTAATGATTAAAAAGAAAGTGTTAGCTTTTATTTTGGTGTTCGGATGATTTCAAAAATCTTGAACATCAGTAAAACTAAAAGTCCTCACTTTTTTGTATTTGTTCATCTGTGTTTGGGACTTGGCAGGAAAATAAATTATTATGAAAAAAACAGCTTTATTTTTGTTTATGTTATTTGCTTTTTTAATGAAAGCACAAGAAATACCAGAAACGGTTTTATTAGGAGAAGCCACAGATAAGAATATGAAATATTACATTTATCCAAAAACCATAAGAGAATCAGAAAGGTCAGGTTATATTACAGCATGGTTTTTATTTGATTATTCCTCTCCACAAAAATTACCTAATAATAAATATTATACGAAGATGAAAAATCAGATTCTAATAAATTGTAAATACAATAAATCTGGATTAATTTCTACTATAACATATTCTAAAAATGATACATATATTGATAGCACAGAAGCTATAGATGAATATTTAGTCAAGGTAGAAACTGCTTCTCCTGAGTCTGCTGGAGAATTTATGATAAAAACAGCATGTTATATTTATGACCTTATGAAGTCTAATAAAAACTAAGAATAAAATAAATCCAGCCTAAGCATTTTGCTTAGGCTGGATTGTTTATTGAGCTTAGGAGCTGGTTGATTTCCTCAATGCTTTCCATATTGTCTTTTCGCATGAGCAGCTGGTTGTTTTTTTCTTTCAGCTGGGCTTGGCTTGGGTTTTGTGTCAGATAATTCAGCAGGTGTTTGAATTTTTCACTTTGATAAAATTTGTCCTGTGGATTGTCTGGGAAATATCCTAAAAATACGCCTTTTTTCATCACTATTTTCTCAAAGCCTATCTCTGCGGCGAGCCATTTCAGCTCCACGGATTTCAGTAAATTCACAGCTTCTTCTGGTAGTTTTCCGAAGCGGTCTTCCAGCTCGTTTTGGAATTTTTCCAGTTCCTTTTTGTTTTCTATTTCGGCCAATCTCTGGTAGAGGAGGAGTCTTTCCGAGGTGGAATCTACATAATGGTCAGGAAGCATCAGCTCAAAATCAGTATCGATATTTACTTCTTTTACCGATTTGAAAAGTTTTTTCCTGTCCTCTTCATTATTAAATAATTCCTCAAACGACTCATCATCCTGAAGCTCTTCCAAAGCCTCCTGCATAAGTTTTTGGTAAGTTTCAAAGCCCATTTCGTTGATAAATCCGCTCTGCTCTGCACCGAGTAAATCTCCTGCGCCACGGATTTCCAAGTCTTTCATCGCAATCTGGAACCCGCTTCCCAAATCCGAAAACTGCTCTATCGCTTCCAGTCGTTTTCTGGCATCGGAGGTTATCATATCATATGGCGGCGTGATGAGATAGCAAAAAGCTTTCCTGTCGCTTCTGCCCACACGGCCGCGCATCTGGTGGAGGTCTGCAATCCCGAATCTCTGCGCATCATTGATGAAAATAGTATTCGCATTCGGGACATCCACGCCGCTTTCTACGATGGTCGTAGAGATGAGGACATCATATTTCCCATCCATAAAGTCCAAAACCCTTTCTTCCAGCTCTTTTCCGTCCAGCTGCCCGTGTCCAGTGATGATTCTGGCATCAGGAACGAGCCTTTGGATAAGACCTGCGATTTCCTTTAAATTGTCAATTCTATTGTTAATGAAATACACCTGCCCATCTCTTTGGAGTTCGTAGGAAATGGCATCTCTCAGCGTTTCTTCATCGAAGCCTATCAGCTGGGTTTCCACAGGCTGTCGGTTCGGCGGCGGTGTTTTTATTACGGATAAATCCCTTGCTGCCATTAGCGAAAACTGCAGTGTCCTTGGGATTGGCGTAGCAGTCAGGGTAAGCGTGTCTATGTTGGTTTTCAGGGTTTTAAGTTTGTCTTTTACATTTACTCCGAATTTATGCTCTTCATCAATGATTAAAAGCCCTAAATCCTTGAATTTCACCTTGTCCGAAACCAGCTGATGCGTTCCTATCACGATGTCTATTTTACCGCTTTCCAAACCTTCCAGCGTTTCTTTTTTCTGTTTTGCCGTTCGGAAACGATTGAGATAAGAAACATTGATAGGAAAATCTTTCAGTCTTTCTGTAAAACTTCTAAAATGCTGAAACGCCAAAATGGTCGTAGGAACCAGCACTGCCACCTGTTTGCCATCGGTAGCCGCTTTGAATGCTGCACGAATAGCGACTTCTGTTTTTCCGAAACCTACATCGCCGCAGATAAGCCTGTCCATAATGGTTTCCGCCTCCATGTCTTTTTTCACATCATGTGTCGCTTTCTCTTGGTCTGGCGTGTCTTCGTAGATGAAACTCGCTTCCAGCTCATCTTGTAGGTAGGTGTCTGGCGAGAAGGCAAAACCTTTGGAGGTTTTTCTCTGTGCGTAGAGTTTTATTAAGTCAAAAGCTATTTGTTTTACTTTCGCTTTGGTCTTTTGTTTAAGATTTTTCCAAGCAGGAGAGCCCAGTTTGGAAAGGGCGATTTCTTTGCCTTCCGAGCCGTTGTATTTTGAGATTTTGTGCAGAGAGTGAATGCTCACATACAGCAAGTCGCCGTTTTTATAAGAAAGTTTGAAACATTCCTGCGTTTTGCCGTCGTTATTTACTTTGACCAGTCCCATGAATTTACCGATTCCGTGGTCTATGTGCGTGATGTAATCGCCAACCTGCAGCTGCATCAGGTCTTTTAAGGTCAAATGCTCGGATTTGGCGAAAGAATCTTTGGTTTTAAATCTTTGATAACGGTCAAAAATCTGATGGTCGGTATAAACCGCGATTTTATGATGACTATCCACAAAGCCCTCATGAAGCTCTGACTGAAACGCTGTAAAAAGATGATTAACCGCATCTTGCTGATGTTCAGTGGCTAAGGTCTCGATGATTTCTGTCAGTCTGTCTTTTTGCTTCTCGGAAGAAAAGGAAATCCAGACCTCATAGCCTTGTTCTTTTTTGGTGATTAAATCCTCTATCAAAAGTTCAAAATTCTTGTGAAAACTCGGCTGTGGAGTTTGGCTCAGCTGAATGATTTTTGATGAAGGACTATTTGAAAAATCTATGGTTCTGAATTTTTGAAAACATCTTGAAAACTCTTCGCTGGAAAGAAACAGCTCGTGAGGCTCTCGGTGTTTGATGGTTTTGCTCAGTTTATCAAATTGATTTTGAGCCTTTTGATAAAAGTTTTCGATTTTATCTAAACAAGAATAAGCGTTTTTGATGATAATCAAGCTGTCCGAAGGCAGCAAGTCAAAAAACGGAACTTTCTCGCCTTGTGTGGAAAGATTGATATTAGAAACCAATTGAAACTCATCTACTTTCTCTACGGAAAGCTGAGTTTCTATGTCAAAAGTTTTAATGCTTTCTATTTCATTCCCGAAAAATGTGATTCGGAAAGGTTTTTCATTTGAGTAGGAAAAAACATCTACAATTCCGCCTCGAACCGCGAATTCACCAGGTTCGGAGACAAAATCAGTCAAATTAAAATGAAACTGATTGAGCAGTTCTTCTGTAAAATCAAAATCCAGTTTTTCGCCCGTTTTTATACGGTGAGAAATCATTTTGAAATCCTCTTTTTTCAGAACTTTTTCATTCAGAGCAGAGATATGAGCTACGATTATTTTTTGTTTGTTGTTGAGATTCAGTTGGTTAATCACCTCCGTTCTCAAAACCAAATTGGCATTTTTAGTTCGTTCCTCCTGATAAGGCTCTGTGTAGGAGTTGGGCAGGTGCAGGACATTTTCTTCGCCGACAAGTTCCTCCATTTCGGTGGTCGTGTAGTGGGAATCTTCCTTGTCATCGGTAATCAAAAGAATGGTTTTTTGCTGGCTTAGGAAAGCCTCGGCAGCGAGAATGCTCACGGCAGAACCTACTGCTCCTTTCACGGAAAGATGCTCGGTTTTTTCCCAATTTTGAAAAACCTCTTCTCCGAAATTTTGGTTTAAAATTTTGGTTAATAGTGATTTATCTATCGTTTGTAAGCTCATTTTTTTTGTATAAATTAAATGACAAGAAGCGATTTCGGAATGGTTCCGAAATCGTTTCTCTATTTGTGCAAAGGTAAGATTATTTACCGAAAAAATCCTATCTCATGTAGTGTGCAAAGTACAAACAGCTTGTCTGTAAGTCTTTTACGGTTTGGGTTCGTTTGTAATGTTTTTTCAGCTCTGCGAAGTAAGTTCGGAATTTTTCTCTTTTTGTAAGATTCATTTGAGCTTCAAAAACTTTTACTTTCTCTGAATAATCTGGGTCAGAATAGTCGATATAAAAATTCTGATTGGCTTCCCATTGATAGAATTTCCCTTGCTCTGCGCTTGCCATTTGGAAAAGAATTCTGGCTTTTTGCTCTTTGTTTTTAGAGTGTTTTAGGGCTTTTTCGTAGTAACTGATAGCAAGGTCAAAATTATCTGGTTCTATGAATCCGCTGTCGTAGAAGGTCTTGTAAGAAAAATCATATTTTCTCTCACTCGCCTGTTCGCGGAAATGGAATTTAGGGCTGTTGCTGTTGTTCATATCTAAAGTGAAAAGTTCACGGAAATACCCTAAAACAGAGGTGTTGTAGAGCAGGTTGCCGATGAGCTGATTGGCTTTCGCTCCTTTCGCAGATTTTTCTTTTCCTATTTCTTCGAGTTGAATCAGGGCTTGTGCAAGTTCTAACTTGTTCATTTTCTGTTTAATGAAAGGGAAGAAGCTGAGGTCTTCGGCTTTCATGGATACTTCCTGCGGACTGTCAAAACTTTCCCAGACATTATGCCCGAAAACAAGACTTGAAATACGGTTGTAGCCATCGTATTTATCTTTGAAATCGGCTTTTGCTTTCTCTTTATCATCGCCATAATAATAGACATTATTAATATAAATATCCTCAAAACTTCCTGCTTTCTCGTAGTGGGTTTTAGCCTTTTTGAAATCAGCCATACGCATGGCGTGGTCGCCGTAGATTAGCTCAAAGAAAGCCTCTGCATTAATGTTTTTTATAGACCGCTCGATGATGAATTTTTCAAAACTCGTTTTGTTTTGCTTTTTGTAGAAAGCTTCTATTTTCTTTGTCAAAGCGAGATTTGGGTAATATTGCAGGGCGTGGATGTTGTTGTTTAGAAGGAATGATTTTGCATCCTGCTGTTCTACGAAATAGCGATTGGCAATGATGTCAATGATGAAATCTTTGGTGCCGAGATAGTTATACCAGCCGTTTTCATTTTTGCTGGGTTCTTCTCGTAGGATTTTTCCGTATTTTTTCATTAAAATTTCCTCAAACTCTGGCGTTATTTTGGTTTGGGAAACGATTTCGTTCAGCATTTTCATTTTTTCTATCTGCTGGATGTAGTCGGAATTGGTGGTTTTTATTTTATTTAAAACCAAATTGCTTCCATTGAAATCTTTATTCAGAAAACGAAGATAAGCATCGCTGAGTTCCCAGAAGACATCTTTGGAGGTTGCCTTTATTTCAGTAATTATTTTTCGTAAATCTTCGGAAAAATCAGCAGTTTCTGCATCATAGTTTGTCCTTATAGGAAGGAGTTTGTCTTGGCATTTGTTCTTATTATTACAAGATGGATAAGCAGTGAGGTAGCTTCTTTCCAACTCATTAATCGCTCTGGCAGCGAGGACTTTTAGGATTTTAGAATCAGCGTTATTTTTCAGCATTTTCTGCATCAGCGGCACGGGATTGCTGTAGCCGTTGTAAGCCAAAAGAAAATACGCCATGTTTTTTTCTTCAGCAGTTTTAGCCTTGCTGAGCAGTCCTTCGAAATCGCCTGAATTAGAGAATTTCATAGAAGTGTAGGAACTCTGTTTCAAATCTCTGCTGTGGATGAAAACTTTGAAGAAATTCCAATTTGCGGATTCTTTTTTGCCTAAACCATTCTGTGCGCCAGCCATTTGTTGTAAGGCGTAATAATAAATAGGCGATTTTAAATTCAAGGGAACGACTAAAGTTTCAAAATAATGAACCGCCTTTTGGTAGTTTCTTGTATAGTGGTTGAACCTTACGATTTGATAAGCGTACCGCAGTTTTATTTCTTTGTTTGTCGATGTTTTGTAAGCTTTCATCAGGCTTTCCATGGTTTTGGAATAGTTGAGCTGAGTGGCATTTTTTCTATTTTTATCAACATCGAAATAAAACGAATCTTCATCTGCAACAAAACTAATCGCCATATAAGGTTCTAGTTCTTTGGCTTTGATGAGGTAGGTCAGCCCTTGTTTGTATTTATTAAAAAACTGAGCGCCGAGTTTTTTGCTTAAAACATGTGTGAGTTTTCCATGAGACCAGTCTTGAAGGTGTTTTAAATTGATAGTCTGCACGAGTGCCAAAGTTTCCTCATAGGTAAGTTTGTTGTCAAAATATTTTTGCCAAGATTCTATATTTTCGCTTCGGAATTTATTTTGGCTTTCATAAAAAGGCGAGTCATAGGCCAATAGGAAAGGCTCGTATTCAGGAGCGTGTATCATTTCCTGAGCGAATAGGTTGAAATATTCATAATCTAAATTGACATAGACGCAGGCGTTCGCTTTATGAACAAAAAATAAAAGCGAGAGGGAAACAACAAGTTTTTTCATAATTCTATAAAGTATATTTTTCTACAAATTTACTATCCAGATGATAGTATACAATATTATAATGGTCTGATTTTTTATCCAAAAAATGTTTTACTTCGTCTAATTGGTTTTGGGAAATTTCCTCAATTTTGATTTTAAATCCTTTGCTGAGGTACACACCAAAATAAAAATCATCTTCCAACACTTCAAATTCTGTTTCAGAAATTTTCTTAAAGTTTTTGTTTTGAGATAAATCATTTATCGTCAGTGCATTGATGAGTTTCTTTTTCCCGACATGATTGCTCACGATTCCCCAAGAGTATAAAGGAAGGGCAATGTCCATTTTTATGGGATATTCCTCAATGTTCATTAGATAATTTTTGAGTGTGGGAACATCTAAAATTGAATTTTTGGGCTGGTTTTCCAGTGGCGAATAAGTAGCATAGCACATGAGATAAACCTTTTCTACGGGCGGAAATCCTGTTTTTTCTTTGTCTTTCACTTGGTGAAGCCGAAGAGTGCAGGTGATTTTTTGTTTTGAAATATTTTTTAGTTCTTCTAAAAACAGAAAATAATCCTCTCTCGTTTGTTCCGTCCAGTCGCAGTCTATTTGTATTTCGGAAGTCAGAGAGAGTTTGTTTTCGTTTTTTATATCTTCAATAAGAGAAAGAGTGTTTTTCGCAAGGGAATGGATTTCTTCTTTTTTGATTCCGAAAAAAGTTCGATTCGTTATGAAAATCACAGGCGTGAGAGGAAGGCTGCTTTTTTGCGAAAAATGAATTTTTCCAACAGGAGTAAATCTGCTATCTTTTTTATCAATATCAAAAAATCTGGTATATATGGTCTGTGATTGGGATTTTTTCAGGTTTTCTTGCTCTTTTTTGTCCAAATTCCACTCTGTTCGCCAGTAATAAAAAGAGTAAGAATGCTCCTTCGGACTAGAACAACTGATGAGTAAAAATAAAATAAAAATATGGAATAATTTCATAGATTTCAAAGTTAGAAAAAAATAATAAAATACAGAAAAAAAACGACTTACAATTTGTAGATTCAAAAAAAAACCTTAAATTTGCACACTTATTTGGTGGGTAGGTGGGTAGATTGTGTTTATTAAATCTATATAAACCACTGAATATGAGTGTAAAGAAAATAATTTAAATAAATTTTTAATTATACAATGTCAGGTATTATTGGTAAGAAAATCGGTATGACCTCTTTGTTTAACGAAGAAGGAAAAAACATTCCTTGTACAGTTATCCAAGCTGGTCCATGCTCGGTTTTACAGGTCAGAACCGAAGAAGTTGATGGTTATTCAGCTATTCAATTAGGTTTCGATGACAAGAGTGAAAAGAATGTCGGAAAGGCATTAGCTGGTCATTTTAAAAAGGCTGGCTCTGCTCCTAAGGCAAAAATCGTAGAATTCCACAATGGGTTCGAAGATTTGAAATTAGGAGATGAAGTGAATGTAGATATCTTCGTAGAAGGAGAGTATGTGGATGTTACAGGAACTTCAAAAGGTAAAGGTTTCCAAGGTGTTGTTAAAAGACATGGTTTTGGTGGTGTAATGCAGCAGACTCATGGGCAGCACAATAGATTGAGAGCTCCGGGTTCTATCGGTGCGGGTTCAGATCCATCAAGAGTTTTCAAAGGCTTGAGAATGGCTGGTAGAATGGGAGGTGAGCAGGTTACTGTTCAAAACCTTCAAGTGTTAAAAGTAGATAAAGAACAAAATCTTTTAATAGTAAAAGGTGCTGTTCCGGGAGCTAAAAATTCTTATGTAATTATCAGAAAATGGAATTAGTAGTATTAAATACATCAGGAAAAGAAACCGGAAGAAAAGTACAGTTAGACGATGCTATCTTTGGTATCGAGCCTAACCAGCACGCGGTTTACTTAGAAGTGAAACAATATCTTGCGGCTCAAAGACAAGGTACGCATAAGTCTAAAGAAAGAAGTGAAATCACTGCTTCTACTAAAAAATTGAAGAAACAGAAAGGTTCTGGTTCTGCAAGATACGGGGATATCAAGTCACCTGTATTCAAAGGAGGAGGTAGAGTTTTCGGACCTAAGCCAAGAGATTATAGATTTAAATTAAATAAAGCATTAAAAAGATTAGCAAAAAAATCTGTTCTTTCTCAAAAAATGAGAGAAGATTCTATCAAAGTTTTAGAAGAGTTGAATTTCTCTGCTCCTAAAACAAAAGATTTTGTTAATGTAGTGAATGCTTTAGGTTTGGAAGGTAAGAAGTCATTATTTATTCTTGCTGAAGCAAACAAGAATGTATTTTTATCTTCAAGAAACTTACCAAAAGCAAAAGTGATGAATTATAACGAAATCTCTTCTTATGATTTAATCAACGCTGGTCAGGTAGTATTCTTCGAAGGTGCAGTAGAGAAGTTTCAAGAAAATTTAAGAAAATAAATCATGTCAATCATTATTAAACCAATCATTTCGGAAAAAGCGACTTATCTTACAGATTTGAGAGGGCAGTATTCTTTTTTAGTAGATACTAAAGCGAATAAAATCCAAATTAAAAATGCTGTAGAAGAAGCTTATGGTGTAAAGGTAGCAAATGTTAGGACTATGATTTATGCTCCTAAAGTTTCTATGAAATACACTAAAAAAGGTCTTCAAGTTGGTAAAACTAACAAATTGAAGAAAGCAGTTATAGAGCTTCAAGCAGGTGAAGTTATCGATGTTTTTGCAAATTAATAATTAATTATAAATAATAGTAATGTCTGTTAGAAAATTAAAACCTATCACCCCGGGACAGAGATTCAGAATTGTAAACAATTTTGATGAAATTACTACCAACAAGCCAGAGAAATCTTTGACTTTTGGTATTAAGAAATCAGGTGGGCGTAACAACACAGGTAAAATGACCATGCGTTACACCGGAGGTGGACACAAAAAGAAGTACAGAATCATTGACTTTAAAAGAAATAAATTTAATGTTGATGCTACTGTAAAAACTGTAGAGTATGATCCAAACAGAACAGCTTTTATCGCATTACTAGAGTATGCAGATGGAGAAAAGAGATATATCGTAGCTCCAGCTGGTATCAAAGTAGGACAAAAAGTAGTTTCTGGGGAAAATGTAGCTCCTGAAATAGGAAACGCTATGAAATTGAAGAACATTCCTTTGGGTTCAGTAATTTCTTGTATAGAAATGAAACCAGGACAAGGAGCAATTCTTGCAAGAAGTGCAGGTTCTTCAGCGCAGTTGACTTCAAGAGATGGAAAATACGCTATCGTTAAATTGCCTTCAGGAGAATCAAGAATGATCTTGGTAGAATGTATAGCAATGATAGGTTCAGTATCAAACTCAGATCATCAGCTTACTGTTTCTGGTAAAGCAGGTAGAAGCAGATGGTTGGGTAGAAGACCAAGAACTAGAGCGGTAGTTATGAACCCAGTAGATCACCCAATGGGTGGTGGTGAAGGTAGATCATCTGGTGGTCACCCAAGATCTAGAAACGGTAAACCAGCTAAAGGTTACAAGACTAGAAAGAAAAATAAAGTGTCTAACCGTTACATCGTATCTAAAAGAAAATAATTATGGCAAGATCACTTAAGAAAGGACCTTTTATTCACCATTCATTAGAGAAAAAGGTTCAAGCAAATATAGAGTCTGGTAAAAAGACAGTAATTAAAACATGGTCTAGAGCATCTATGATTTCTCCAGACATGGTAGGACAAACTATAGCAGTGCACAACGGGAAATCTTTTATCCCTGTATATATCACTGAAAATATGGTAGGTCATAAGTTAGGCGAATTTTCTCCGACAAGATCTTTCAGAGGTCACGCGGGTAATAAAAATAAAGGTAGCAGATAATAGTCATGGGAATAAGAAAACAAAACAGTGCATTAGCTAGAAAAGCGGCGAATAGAGATGTGGTAAAAGCATGTCTAAATGATTGTCCTTCTTCTCCAAGAAAAATGAGATTAGTTGCTGATATCATCCGTGGAGAAAATGTAGATAAAGCATTATATATCCTAAAATACTCTAAAAAAGAGGCTTCTAATAAGTTAGAAAAATTGTTGTTATCAGCAATTGCTAACTGGCAGGTGAAAAACCCTAACGCTGATGTAGAAGCAGCAAATCTTTTTGTAAAAGAGATTTATGTGGATAGTGCTAGACAATTAAAAAGATTGAGACCAGCACCACAAGGTAGAGGTTACAGAATTAGAAAAAGATCTAACCATGTGACTTTAATTTTAGGTAATAAATCAGAAAATCAATAATCAAGGTATGGGACAGAAGACAAATCCAATTGGTAATAGATTAGGAATCATTAGAGGTTGGGATTCTAACTGGTTTGGAGGAAATGATTATGGAGATAGAATCGCAGAAGACTATAAGATCAGAAGATACCTTGAGGCTAGATTATCTAAAGGTGGAATCTCTAGAATCTTTATAGAAAGAACATTAAAGTTAGTTACAGTTACAATCACTACAGCAAGACCAGGTTTAATCATTGGTAAAGGTGGTCAAGAGGTTGATAAATTAAAAGAAGAGTTAAAGAAAATCACTGATAAGGATATTCAAATTAACATCTTTGAAATTAAGAGACCAGAATTAGACGCTGTATTGGTTGCAGATAGCATCGCTAAGCAAATTGAAAACAGAATTTCTTACAGAAGAGCTGTTAAAATGGCTATCGCTGGTTCTATGAGAATGGGAGCAGAGGGGATAAAAGTTCAGATTTCTGGAAGATTGAACGGAGCTGAAATGGCAAGATCAGAATCTTTCAAAGAAGGAAGAATTCCTCTATCTACATTCAGAGCAGATATAGATTATCATATCGCAGAAGCACACACTACTTATGGTAGATTGGGTGTTAAAGTGTGGATTATGAAGGGAGAAGTATATGGTAAGAGAGAGCTTTCTCCACTTGTAGGACAACAACAGAAAAAAGGTCCTGCATCAGGAGGAGGTAAAAAAAGAGAAAGAAAATAATTAATGAAATTTTAGGTTTGAAATTGAAAATTTTAAATGCCGTTACCTTTTAAAATCTAAAATTTAAAATCTAAGATCTAAAATTCTAAAATTATGTTACAACCAAAAAGAACCAAGTTCCGTCGTGTTCATAAAATGAAAATGAAAGGTAATGCTAACAGAGGAGCTCAGTTAGCTTACGGAACATTCGGAATTAAAGCCATGGAAGGTGCTTGGATCACTGCAAGACAGATTGAGGCGGCTCGTATCGCTGCTACAAGATATATGAAGAGAGAGGGGCAACTATGGATTAAAATATTCCCAGATAAGCCAATTACTAAAAAACCAGCTGAAGTAAGGATGGGTAAAGGTAAAGGTGCTGTAGAATACTGGGTAGCTGTAGTAAAACCAGGAAGAGTAATGTTTGAAATCGGAGGAGTACCTTACGAAGTAGCAAAAGAGGCGTTAAGACTTGCTGCACAAAAACTTCCAGTAGTTACGAAGTTCATAGTAGCTAATGATTTTGTTCAACCACAATAAATCTCGAAATTATGAAACAAGCTGAAATTAAGAACTTAAGCGTAGAGGATATCAAGGCAAAATTAGTAGAGTTGAGAGCTACTTACAGCAAAACAAGATTGGCTCACAAAATTAGCCCAGTAGAAAATCCTATTCAAATCAGAGATTTAAGAAGAACAATCGCAAGACTTGAAACCGAGTTAACTAACAAACAATAATTTTCATTTTAAGCATGGAAAGAAATTTAAGAAAAGAAAGAATAGGAATAGTTTCGAGCAATAAAATGGAAAAAACCATTGTTGTTAGTGAAACTATGAGAATGAAACATCCTATGTACGGTAAATTCGTATTAAAAACGAAAAAATATACTGCACATGATGAGAACAACGAATGTAACGAAGGTGATACAGTTTTAATCCAAGAAACTAGACCTTTGAGTAAGAATAAGAGATGGAGATTAGTAAGAATTATAGAAAGAGCTAAGTAATGTTACAAACTGAATCAAGATTAAAAGTTGCTGATAACACTGGTGCTAAAGAAGTGCTAGTAATCAGAGTTCTAGGTGGTACTAGAAGAAGATATGCTTCTGTTGGTGATAAAATCGTAGTTACTATTAAAGATGCTACTCCATCAGGAAATGCAAAGAAAGGACAAGTATCTAAAGCTGTTGTAGTAAGAACTAAAAAAGCTGTTCGCAGAAAAGATGGTTCATACATCAGTTTCGATGACAATGCTTGTGTTTTGCTCAATGCAGCGGGAGAAATGAGAGGAACTCGTGTTTTCGGGCCTGTTGCTAGAGAGTTGAGAGATAAAGAATATATGAAAGTAATTTCATTAGCCCCTGAAGTTTTATAAATTCTAGAAAGATGACAAAGTTAAAAATCAAAAAAGGAGATAATGTAATTGTTACAACAGGTAACAAAAACATTAAAGGTAAAACGGGTGAAGTTATTGCTGTAATTAAAGATAAAAATAGAGCTGTAGTTGCAGGTCTTAATATCGTAAAGAAGCATGTAAAGCCATCTGCGTCTAATCCACAAGGAGGAATTGTAGAAAAGGAAGCTTCAATCCATATTTCTAACTTAGCATTAGTAGATCCTAAAACAGGAAAAGCTACAAAAGTTGGATACAGAATGGAAGGAGATAAAAAAGTAAGATTTGCAAAAAAATCTGGTGAAATTTTATAAAAGACTAAAAGATGGAATACATAGCTAGACCCAAAAAATTATATAAAGAAAAAATTGTTCCAGCAATGATGGAAGAATTTGGGTATAAGTCTGTAATGCAAGTACCAAGATTAGAGAAAATTGTACTTTCTCAAGGTTTGGGAGATGCAGTACAAGATAAGAAGATTGTAGATTATGCGGTAGAAGAACTTACAGCAATTACTGGACAAAAAGCAGTAGGAACTATCTCTAAAAAAGATGAAGCTTCATTCAAATTGAGAAGAGGTGTTCCAATTGGAGCAAAAGTAACACTAAGAGCAGACAGAATGTATGAGTTTTTAGATAGACTTACATCTTCTGCATTACCAAGAATCAGAGATTTCAGCGGAATCAAAGCTGATGGTTTTGATGGAAGAGGTAACTATAACTTGGGTATTACCGAGCAGATTATCTTCCCTGAGATCGTGATTGATAAAGTGAAAAAAATCCAAGGTATGGATATTACTTTTGTGACTTCTGCTAAAACAGATAAAGAAGCTAAAGTTTTATTAACTCATTTCGGATTACCGTTTAAAAAGAACTAATCATGGCAAAGGAATCAATGAAAGCGCGTGAGCGCAAAAGAGAAGCACTAGTTGCTAAATATGCCGCTAAAAGAAAAGCTTTGAAAGAAGCGGGAGATTACGAAGCTCTACAAAAATTGCCTAAAAATGCTTCTCCAGTTAGATTGCACAACAGATGCAAACTTACAGGAAGACCAAGAGGGTACATGAGAATCTTCGGAATTTCGAGAGTTACTTTCAGAGAAATGGCAAACCAAGGACTTATCCCTGGTGTTAAAAAAGCAAGTTGGTAACAATTTTTAACAAATCGAGATAATTAAGTTGTAAAAATTGCAAAACTAATTATCATTAACCAATAATTAAAAAAAAGAAAAATGGTAACAGATCCAATTTCAGATTTCCTAACTAGAGTAAGGAACGCACAAAGCGCAGGCCACAAAGTGGTGGAAATTCCTGCATCGAAAATTAAAAAGGAGATTACGAAAATCCTATTTGATCAAGGGTACATCTTGAACTATAAGTTTGAAGATAATGCTGTTCAAGGGACGATCAAAATCGCTTTGAAGTATGACAAGCAAACTAACAAACCAGCTATCAAGTCTATTCAGAGAGCTTCTAGACCTGGTTTGAGAAAATACGCTGGTTCAGATGAACTTCCAAGAGTATTGAACGGTTTGGGAATAGCTATCATCTCTACTTCTAAAGGAGTAATGACTGATAAAAAAGCAAGACAAGAGAAAGTAGGAGGTGAAGTAATCTGCTATGTATATTAATTTATAAATAGGAATAATGTCAAGAATTGGTAAATCAATTATAACAATCCCAGCAGGAGTTACAGTATCATTTTCTAATAATGTAGTAACTGTGAAAGGACCAAAAGGTGAACTTTCTCAAGAAATCACTAAAGGGATTACGATAGCACAAGAAGGTGCTGAACTAACAGTAAACAGACCATCTGATTCTAAAGAACATAGATCTCTTCATGGTCTTTATAGAGCACTAATCAACAACATGGTAGTTGGTGTTTCAGAAGGGTTTACAAAACAGTTAGAATTAGTAGGTGTAGGTTATAGAGCATCTCACTCAGGACAAAAATTGGAGTTGGCTCTAGGTTTCTCTCATGGTATTTTAATGGAACTTCCAAAAGAAATCACATTAAATACTGAGACTGAAAAAGGTAAGAACCCAATCATCACTTTATCATCTCATGATAAACAATTATTGGGAATGGTGGTTGCAAAAATCAGATCATTTAGAAAACCTGAACCTTACAAAGGAAAAGGTGTGAGATTTGTAGGAGAAAATGTTAGAAGAAAAGCTGGTAAATCTGCTTAAAATTTAAGGAAATGGCATTAACAAAAGTAGAAAAAAGAAACAGAATAAAGAGAAGAGTAAGAGGGAAAATCTCCGGTACTCAGGCATCACCAAGATTATCTGTATATAAGAGTAATAAAGAAATTTATGCTCAGTTGATCGATGACAAAGAAGGTAAAACTTTAGTATTCGCTTCTTCTAGAGAGAAAGAAGTAAACGCTAAAGGAACAAAAACTGAAGTAGCAGCAGCTGTAGGTAAAAGAATTGCTGAAAAAGCAAAAGCAGCAGGCTATGAAAAAGTAGTTTTTGATAGAAATGGTTTCGTATATCATGGAAGAATAAAAGCTCTTGCTGATGGTGCTAGAGAAGGAGGTCTTCAATTCTAATTTTAAAAGTATCGAAATATGTTAGGAATAGATAATATAGAAAGAGTAAAACCTGGAGGATTAGAATTAGTAGATCGTCTAGTTGCTGTGAACAGAGTAACCAAGGTAACCAAAGGAGGTCGTGCTTTCGGATTTTCTGCTATCGTTGTAGTAGGAAATGAAGATGGAGTGATTGGTCATGGTCTTGGTAAGTCTAAAGAAGTTGCATCTGCAATTTCTAAAGCAGTAGAAGAAGCTAAGAAAAACTTAGTGAGAGTACCTGTAATCAATCATACAATTCCTCATCAAACATCTGCAAGATACGGAGGAGCTGATATCTTCCTAAGACCTGCATCTCATGGTACAGGGCTTATCGCAGGGGGGGCGGTGAGAGCCGTTCTAGAATCTGCGGGAGTGCATGATGTATTGTCAAAGTCTAAAGGTTCTTCTAACCCTCACAATGTGGTAAAAGCTACATTCAAGGCATTGTTAGATATCAGAAGACCAGAGGAAATCGCAAGAATGAGAGGGATTTCTCTAAATAAAGTGTTCAACGGTTAATTTTTAAAGAAAAATGGCAACAATTAAAGTAAAACAAGTAAGAAGTGCTATTGGTAGAACTAAAACTCAAAAATTAACACTTGAGGCATTAGGTCTTAGAAAATTGAACCAAGTAGTAGAGCACGAAGCTACACCATCAATTTTAGGAATGGTAGCAGCAGTAAAACATTTAGTAGAAGTTCAAAAATAAAAATAATCTTAAAAGGTTTAATGCTGAGAGATTGGCATTAAATCTTTTGATTTGAATTTTAAATTTAAGACAATTATGAATTTAAGTAATATTAAACCAGCATCAGGAGCTACTCACAACTCTAAAAGATTAGGTAGAGGACAAGGTAGTGGTAAAGGAGGAACTTCCACAAGAGGTCACAAAGGTGCTAAATCAAGATCTGGTAACTCTACCAAAATAGGTTTTGAAGGAGGACAAATGCCTTTACAAAGAAGACTTCCAAAGTTTGGTTTCAATAATGTGAATAGAAAAGAGTATAGAGCAATAAACTTGGATACTATTCAAGCATTAATTGATGCTAAAAATTTAACTGAAATTACTAAAGAAGTTTTGGTTGAAAATGGATTGTCTTCTAAAAATGAATTAGTAAAAATTATGGGTAGAGGGGAACTAAAATCAGGAGTTTCTATTTCTGCAAATAAATTTACTAAATCTGCTGAGGAAGCAATAAACAAAGTAGGAGGTAAAGCAATCACTCTATAAAAAAAATAATGAAGAAAGGATTTATACAAACACTCAAAAACATTTGGAGTCTTGAAGAATTAAGAGAAAAAATATTATTTACTATTTCTCTTGTATTGGTGTATAGATTCGCATCATATATTTCCCTGCCTGCCATTAATTTGGACGAGGTAGGGAATCTTTTGCAGCATTACCAAAATCAAGGAGGCAGCAAACAAGGAACAGGTTTTTTGAGTTTGTTATCATCTTTTACAGGAGGTGCTTTTGGTAGGGCTTCTATATTGGCTTTGGGTATTATGCCATATATCTCTGCATCAATTATAGTTCAGTTGATGGGAATGCTTGTTCCATATTTTCAAAAACTACAAAAAGATGGAGAGAGTGGAAGAAATACTCTAAACCAAATAACAAGATGGCTTACGATAGGAGTATGTCTAGTTCAGGCTCCATTCTACTTAGGCACTATAACGAATGAGTTTTTACCTTATACACAGTTTAGAAGTGCATATTATGTAGAACCTAATTCGGTTATGTTCTGGCTGCCAAGTATAGTGATCTTAGTAACAGGCTCATTATTCTCTATGTGGTTAGGAGAAAAAATAACGGATAGAGGAATTGGTAATGGGATTTCTATTTTAATTATGGTGGGTATCTTGGCTGATTTACCAATGGCGTTTGTGGATGAAGTCACTCGCCAGACAAGTAAGGGAGGTTTAGGTTCTATTATAATTTTAGTAGAAGTGTTGTTCTGGTTATTGGTAGTTCTTTTAGCAATAGTATTATCTGTTGCAGTAAGAAAGATACCTATTCAGTATGTAAGCAGAGCACAGGCAAGAGGCGGAGTGAATAGAAACTTAATGCAAGGAGCAAGACAGTGGATTCCTTTGAAAGTGAATGCGGCAGGAGTAATGCCTATTATCTTTGCTCAGGCTCTTATGTTTGTTCCTGGATTACTGACTAATATAGATGAGACCAATACATTCTTGGCAGGATTCAAAAATGTATTTAGTTGGCAGTATAATATCTTATTTGCCCTACTTATTATTATTTTCTCATTCTTTTACACAGCTATTTCTATTCCAGTGAATCAAATGGCTGATGATTTGAAGAGAAACGGCGGACTGATACCAAGAGTAAAGCCAGGTAAAGATACGGAAGAGTATATAGATGAAATTTTATCAAAAATTACTTTGCCCGGTTCAATATTTTTAGCTATCTTTGCAGTCCTTCCTGCAATAGTGCATGGAGCATTTGTTCAAACGGATAGATTTGCTCTGTTTTTTGGTGGAACATCATTGTTGATTATGGTAGGAGTGATTCTTGACACAGTTCAACAAATCAACACTTATCTTTTGAATCATCATTATGATGGATTGATGCAGTCAAAACTATCAAGAACATCAAATTTGTAAGAATAAAATGGCAAAACAGAAGCATATAGAACAAGATGGCGTGATAGTGGAAGCATTATCCAATGCTATGTTTCGTGTAGAACTTGAGAATGGGCATATTTTGATTGCTCATATATCAGGGAAGATGAGAATGCATTATATCAAACTTTTACCTGGTGATAAGGTTAAATTGGAGCTTTCTCCTTATGATTTGACTAAGGGAAGAATTACTTTTAGATACTAGAAGTATATTAGTAGAATAAAATTAAGAATATAAGATGAAAGTTAGAGCATCAATTAAGAAAAGAAGTGCAGACTGTAAAATCGTAAGAAGAAAAGGCAGATTGTACATTATTAACAAAAAGAACCCTAAATTTAAACAAAGACAAGGCTAATCAATAGCACAATTAAATTATGGCGAGAATTGCAGGTATAGATTTACCAAAAAACAAAAGAGGCGTGATAGGGCTTACTTACATTTATGGAATAGGTAAAAGCACTGCGTCTGAAATTTTGAAGAACGCTGGAATCAGCGAAGATAAGAAAGTCAACGAATGGAATGACGACGAATTGGCAGCGATCAGAAACTACATCTCTGAAAATGTAAAAGTAGAAGGAGAGTTGAGATCAGAAGTTCAATTAAACATCAAGAGATTGATGGATATTGGATGCCAAAGAGGGATTCGTCATAGACTGGGATTACCTTTAAGAGGCCAAAGAACGAAGAATAACTCTAGAACTCGTAAAGGAAAGAGAAAAACTGTTGCTAACAAGAAGAAGGCAAGTAAATAATCGTTAGAATTATGGCAAAACAAACAAAAGTAGTTAAAAAAAGAAAAGTAAAAGTAGAAGCGATAGGGGAAGCACATATCCAAGCATCGTTTAATAATATTATTATTTCTTTGACCAATAAGAACGGAGAAGTTATTTCATGGGCTTCTGCTGGTAAGATGGGATTTAGAGGTTCTAAAAAGAATACTCCATTTGCAGCACAGATGGCTGCTGAGAATTGTTCACAAGTGGCATATGAGGCTGGCTTAAGAAGAGTTAAGGTTTTTGTGAAAGGACCTGGTGCTGGTAGAGAATCTGCTATTAGATCTATACACAACTCAGGAATTGAGGTTAGTGAAATTGTAGATGTTACACCTATACCGCACAACGGTTGTAGACCACCAAAAAGAAGAAGAGTATAATTTGGATTATTTTAATCTAAAAACCTAAAAATCCTAGAAAAATGGCAAGATATATTGGACCAAAAACGAAAATTGCGAGAAAGTTTGGTGTTGCAATTTATGGAGATGATAAGAACTTTGAGAAAAGAAGAAATCAACCTCCTGGGCAGCATGGACCAAACAAAAGAAGGGGAGCAAAAAAATCAGAATATGCAGTACAGTTAGCAGAGAAACAAAAAGCAAAATACATTTATGGTATTTTGGAAAGACAGTTTGCTAATATGTTTGATAAAGCTCATAGAAGTAAAGGTGTAACAGGTGAAGTCCTTTTACAACTTTGTGAATCTAGATTAGATAATGTAGTTTATAGATTAGGTTTTGCTAAAACTAGAGCTGCAGCTAGACAATTAGTTTCTCATAGACACATCACTGTAAATGGAGAGGTTGTAAATATTCCTTCTTACATTTTGAAAGCAGGAGATGTAGTTGCTGTGAGACAAAAGTCTAAATCATTAGAAGTTGTGGCAGATGCTTTGGCTTCTAAGTCTAACTATGAGTGGTTACAATACAATGATGAGAAAAAAGAGGGAACATTCATCTCTGTACCTGAAAGACTTCAGATTCCTGAAGACATCAAGGAACAATTAATCGTCGAGTTATATTCTAAATAATTTTAATAAAATTCTTGCTCAACCCAATATTATGGCAATTTTACAATTCATAAAACCCGATAAGGTAATTCTTTTAAACTCTACACCAGCTAAAGGTCAATTTGAATTTAGACCTTTGGAACCAGGGTTCGGACTTACCATCGGTAATGCTTTGAGAAGAGTACTACTTTCTTCTCTGGAAGGATATGCTATTACATCTATCAAGATAGAAGGAGTAGAGCATGAGTTTTCAACCATACCAGGAGTAATAGAAGATGTTACTGAGATTATTCTTAATCTTAAGCAGCTAAGACTGAAAGCAACAACTGAAAATGCTCCTGCGGAACAAGTAAGTGTGAAGGTTTCTAATAAAACGACTGTAACTGCTGGAGATTTCTCTAATGCAATAAAAGGCTTTGAGGTGTTGAACCCAGATTTGGTAATCTGCAACATGGCAAAAGATGTGTCGTTTGAAATCAAATTTAGTATAGATAAAGGAAGAGGTTATGTTCCTTCTGAGCAGAATAAATCTAATAATGCTCCTATTGGGACAATAGCTATTGATTCTATCTTTACGCCGATTAAGAAAGTTCAATATAGCGTTGAAAACTATCGTGTAGAGCAGAAAACAGACTACGAAAAATTAGTATTAGATATTGAGACAGATGGTTCCATCTCACCTCAAAATGCATTGACAGAAGCTTCTAAGATATTAATTTATCACTTTATGCTATTCTCTGATGAGAGAATAACCCTTGAGACAGAAGCAGCAAAAGCATCAATCCAATACGATGAAGAGACGCTTCATACAAGACAACTTCTTAAATCTAAGCTGGTAGATATGGATCTTTCCGTAAGAGCCCTTAACTGTCTAAAAGCTGCAGAAGTAGAGACTCTTGGTGAGTTGGTTTCTTTTAGTAAGTCTGATTTGATGAAGTTTAGAAATTTTGGTAAAAAATCGCTGACAGAATTAGAAGAGTTAGTTCATTCTAAAGGACTTAGCTTTGGATTTGATGTTAGCAAGTATAAATTAGACGCTGATAAATAATTTTATATCATGAGACACGGAAAGAAATTTAATCATTTAGGAAGAACTGCCTCTCATAGAAAAGCATTACTTTCCAATATGGCATGTTCTCTTATAGAGCATAAAAGAATAAATACTACTGTGGCTAAAGCTAAAGCCCTTAGAGTATATGTAGAGCCGCTTTTGACTAAGGCAAAAGAAGACACTACACACAATAGAAGAACAGTATTCTCTTATCTTCAAAATAAGGAAGCGGTAACTGAGTTGTTCAGAACCATTGCTCCAAAGATTGCTGAAAGAAACGGAGGATACTGCCGAATCATCAAAACTGGTTTCAGACTTGGAGATGCTGCTGATACTGCAATGATAGAATTAGTTGATTTCAACGAACTTTATTCTGCAAAAACAGAGGCTAAGAAAACTACAAGAAGAAGCCGAAGAACTTCTACTAAAAAAGCTGATGCAGCACCAAAAGAAGAAGCTGTAGAAACTGAAAAAGTAGAAAAAATAGAAGAATAAATTATAATAGTAATAATTTTTATAAAGGGTCTTATCAGGGCGAGAGTTCTGGTGAGACTTTTTTATGGAGTAAAAATAAAAGAGGGCACAAATGGTGCCCTCTTTCTTTTATAGCGTTTCTTTTAACCATTCAAAGAATTCTCTTTGCCATACTAATGCATTTTGTGGCTTTAGCACCCAATGGTTTTCATCTGGGAAGTAGAGGAATTTGGCTTTCAGGTTTCTAAGCCTTGCCGACTGGAACGCCTGTTGTCCCTGCTCATAAGGAACGCGGAAGTCCAGCCCTCCTTGGATTATCATGATTGGAGTGTTCCATTTTTTGATGTAATTGCTTGGGCTGAATTTAGTATAAGCTGCTGCATTCGGGTTTTCCCATGGAGAGCTGCCTAAATCCCAATTGGCAAACCAAAGCTCTTCCGTAGTGCCATACCAAGATTTCATATCAAAAAGACCGTTATGAGAGATAAAGGTTTTGAACCTATTTTGGTGTACTCCTGCAAGCATCAGCACTGAATAGCCTCCATAGCTGGCACCTACTGCGCCCATTCTATTACCATCTACATAAGGCAGGGTTTTGGCGAAATCTGCTGCGGAGAGATAGTCTTGTATAGGCTGTCCTCCCCAGTCTTGGCTTATCTGTTCATTCCATTTTGTGCCCCAGCCCGGCATTCCTCGGCGGTTAGGTGCAACTACAATGTATCCGTTGGCTGTCATTAGCGAAAAATTCCATCTCAGGCTGAAATACGGTGTAAGTGCAGACTGCGGGCCGCCCTGGCAGTAGAGCAGGGTAGGGTATTTCTTATTTGGGTCAAAATTTGGCGGATAGTGGAACCATACTCCCATTTCTTTCCCATCGGAGGTTTTTACCATTTTCAGTTCAGAATGTCCTAAGGACAGCTTTTGATAGAAATCCTTATTAACATCCGTAGCCTGTTTCATCTTACCGCTTTTTAGTTCCACGGAATAAAGCTCTGGGCTGTGGAATGCATCATTTCTTGTTACGAGCAGTGTATTTTTATTTTGGGCAAAAATATTATTGACATCAAAGTTTCCTTTGGTAATCTGTTTTACTGTTTTAGAAGTATTTACGGAGAACAGCTGCTTCGTGCCTCGGTAGGCAGCAGTGAAGAATATGCTTTTGGAATCATTCGCCCAGAAGGTATCTCCTGTTACGCTGTCATCCCAGTTTTGAGTCAGGTTGGTCTTTGCTTTGCTGTGCCAGTTCATGATGTAGATATTATTTTTATCGGCTTCGTAGCCATCTCTTGCCATGCTGAGCCAAGCGAGGTAATTCCCATCAGGGCTGAACATTGGGTGGGTGTCGTATCCCATCATTCCTTCGGTAAGGTTTTGAGTTTTTCCTGTGGCAAAGTCATAAGCGAAGATATCCGTATTGGTACTTTGGGCATATTCCTTGCCGGAATGCTGTTTCGTTACGAAAAGCAGATGCTTGGAATCCGGTGAGAAGATAAAGTCCTCTTTACCCCCGAAAGGCTTCTGCGGAGAGTCAAAAGGTTTTCCTTCCAGCAGGTCTTTAGCCTTGTCTACGCCCTCATTGGTGCGGACTACGAAGATGTGGTTGTACTTTCCATCTGCCCAAGTATCCCAGTGGCGATGGTTCAGGTCGGTATAAACCTGAGCGGTAGTTTTGGGCAGGTCGGTATATTTTTCTCTACCATACACCTTTTGAAGCTGAACGGCTCTGCTGAAAGCTATTTTGCTGCCATCTGGTGATATGCGGATGTTTTCCGCCTCTTTGCCGATGTGGTAGAAAGCAGTCCAAGTTTTCCCTTGGTCTTTGGAAAGCAGAATGTTGCCGTTTTCTAATGCATAAAGCCCATTTTTGTCCCATTGCAGTACCGATTTTTCGCCAATGTTAAAAGGAATAGATTGGCTGGTAACGGCGTTGAGCAGGTAGCTCTGATGCGTATTCTTCTCTGTTTCCAGATTGGTCTGGCTGGTTTTATAAAGCACAGTACTCTGGTCTGGGGATACTCCCTGCACACTTATCCTCCTAAGTGTCCATAAGGTCTCTGGCGACATCACCTCCTGCGCATTCATCAGGAAAGGACTTGCCAAAGCAAGCATTGTTTGTTTTAGTTTCATAATATTATATTTAAAATTAGGCTTAAAGATAAGAATAATCTTCTAACCAAGAAAGGAAAAAGACAAAGTGATGAATGTCGCGGGTTCGACCCCCGTCTTCCGCTCACAGAAATCACAATCTACAGATTGTGATTTTTTTATAAGCCGTTATAGCTCAGCGGTAGAGCGCTTCCTTGGTAAGGAAGAGGTCTCGGGTTCAAGTCCCGATAATGGCTCAATCAAGTAAGATATTGTTTTTTCAGTATCTTACTTCTTTTGTTACTAGGGCAAATACTTGTACATATTTTAAAAAGGTATACCAATTTTTCTGCCTTTATAAATTCCTTTTTCTATTTGCCAACAGACCATGTAAGCGCCGGCACCATCACTATTAGTAGCTACTATATAGTAGCTGTCATGCTCTTTATCGTAATAAACGGAGTTATGTTCTGTATAGAAAGTAGGTTCATATAGATCATCATAAGCGCTTTTAGGGAGGGAAACATGTTTCCCATCGATGCATATTTGGATATTTTTATATTCCTCTCTTGGTATTTCGCCATCTGTTCCCCAAAAAGGTTTTCCATCTATCTTTTCTATGAAATGATGGGATTCTTTATAATAAATGAAAGAATGTTTGCTCTTATCAAACTTTTGTGAGGTAAGAGTTACCTTGATATTTTTCCCTGAAAAGTGAATAGCATTTTTCTTTTCGATGCCTTTGGCAACTTTGGGTAATTTTTCTAACCATTTGACCCTGTCATTATAGATGTATCCATCATTATCAGCATAAATCCAATTGCCGTCTTCTGATTTATTGTAATTAAAAGCAAAAATAAGCGTATTGTTATCAAGTTTTTTTATCACTTTGCTGTGTATATTTGCTTCTTTTCACACATTTACATAGCCGTCTTTATCATTGATTATAGCGAAGAAGCCTCCTTCTGTCTGAGCAGAAGCAACATTGCAAAAGAGCAAAAAATACGCTAAAAACTTCATGGCGAATGAATTATATTAAC
>ERZ773010.626-NODE-626-length-24370-cov-25.796751_pt1 | contig 24370 bp, 15 predicted proteins | sample MGYA00580842_ERZ773010 | MGnify/ENA primary metagenome ERZ773010 (study PRJEB29015, sample SAMEA2737982) | human oral metagenome | biome: human oral; feature: human-associated habitat; material: dental | place: China | collected 2107 ...
CAGGGCAGACTTCACGGCATCTGGCGTATGTGATCTACACCTCGGGTTCGACGGGGCGGCCCAAGGGGGTGATGGTCGAGCACCGACAACAGGACAATCTGCTTCCAGCTATCCATCGTGCGTATGGCCTGACGGAAGGAGACCGGGTGCTGCAATTTGTTTCGATGGCCTTCGATGTGGCAGTCCAGGAGATCTTCGGTACGCTGACATCGGGTGCAACACTGGTGTTGCGCAACGATGCCTGCATTGGCGACAGTGGGTCATTTTGGCAGGCATGCCGGGCATGGGGTATCACGGTGGCACATCTTCCAGCGGCCTTCTGGCACCGGCTGGCCTACGAAGTACCGGACGAGCTGCCCGAAGCTCTGCGACTGATTGCGCTTGGAGGTGAACGGCTGGATCCGGCTGCGCTGGGCCAGTGGTTCCAGTGCCAGGGTGATAGGGTTGTACTGCTCAACGAGTACGGCCCGACCGAGACGACGGTGACAGCAACGATTCATGCAGTGCAGTCGCAGGAGACGGTTCGTGTACCGATAGGAAGACCGCTGGCCAATGTACGGATCTATGTGCTGGATGCTCAAGGGCAGCCAGCGCCGCTGGGCGTACAAGGCGAGATCTGCATTGGCGGTGAGGGTGTAGCCAGGGGGTATCTGAACCGACCGGAGCTGACGGCCGAGCGGTTTGTGAACGATCCGTTTAGTGATGAGCCGGGTGCTAGGATGTATCGCACGGGAGACTTGGGCCGGTGGCGGAGTGATGGCCAGATCGAATACCTTGGCCGGAATGACTTCCAGGTCAAGATTCGGGGCTTTCGAGTGGAACTGGGCGAGATCGAGGCAAGGCTTGCCGAGTTACCGGCCATCGGGGACGCGGTGGTATTGGCCAGAGAGGCGGGAAGAGGCGAACCGGATAGGGGAGATGCGGGTAGTGCATCTGGTACCGGAGCCACGGGTGACAAGCGCCTTGTGGCGTATTGGGTAGCCCGGGGTGGGCTGGCAGAATCGGAAGTACCGACAGCGGAAGTGCTGCGAGATCACCTGAAGGCGGAGTTGCCGGGGTACATGGTGCCGTCGGCGTTCGTGAAGCTTGACGCCATGCCGCTGACGCCAAATGGCAAGGTGGACAGGAAGGTTCTTCCGGAATCAGGAGAAAATGCAGTGTTGATGCCTGCGTACGAGGCGCCGTTAGGTCCGGTGGAAAAGGTGTTGTCAGGTATATGGGAGGAGCTGTTAGGCGTAGAGAAAATAGGCAGACATGATAACTTCTTTGACTTGGGCGGCCACTCCCTGCTTGTGATGTCGTTACTTGATAGATTGGAAAAATGGGGATTTAATTTGCCGATTTCGAAAATATTCGAATTCCCAACAATTGCGTCGATGTGTGATTCGATTATTAAAGACCGGGTGCGAACTTTCGATTCGGATTGTTTGGTTGTAATGAAAGAGGGAGATGAGGAGGTGGTTCCGCTGTTCTTAATTCATGATGGAGGTGGGGATGTTTTGTCGTATACAGGATTGGTGGGGTTTTTGGATGGAGATGCGCCAGTTTATGGGTTGCGTGCAATAGGTATTGATCCGGATGGTAGCGACATATCTTCTGTGGAAAATATCGCATCTAAATATATGAAGGAAATTCTGAGGTTTTGCAAAAATGATGTGGTCAGGCTTGCTGGGTGGTCAACAGGAGGGGTTATTGCGTATGAAATTGCTCGGCAGCTATCTTTGGCGGGAGTGTATGTGGATTTTGTGGTCATGATTGACTCTTATGTTCCTGGGGTCGTTGGAATGGGTGGTAGAGATGTTTCTATGAAATCTGTTGCCTTGGGTTTGGTTTTGTCATTAAATAGGGGTTTGAAGGATATTGAACTTGATATGGTGAAAAATATGCAAGATATTGAAGATGTTTTGTGCGAGTGTCGTCGCCTCGGATTTATCCCGTTAGGGGTTTCGGTAGAGGAATTGATTGGTTGGGTTAAGGTTTTGCACAAAATGTTTTTGGCATTATGTGTATATCGACCCTCTGGCTTCGTTGGTAATTCATATCTTCTTGTTGCTGAACATAAATCCATGGATGAGAATAGTGCTATATTTGATGAGGCGGATGTACGTGGATGGGAAGGGGTCGGTCATGGTGCGATCAAAGTTGTTAACATTGGAGGTAATCACGAAACGATTATGCAGCCTCCGTACCTTAAAATGGTTGCAGACAAGCTCAAGGAGTTAATGAAATGAGTTGTGGATGGAATTCCATAGGGGTGCAGGCGTGAAAATTTCTTGGTTTCAATCGGTAAAGCAGCTCGGCGTGTTTTCTTCTGGTGCACACGCATTCTGCTTCCCCTACGCCGGCGGCTCCGCAACCTCATTGCGCCCCCTCGAAGAGACAGTCAATCCGGAAATCAGTCTGCACCTGGCCTCACTCCCCGGCCGCGGCCGTCGCTTCGGCGAGCCCGCGACCTCGGACATCTCCGTTCTGGTCAACGGTTTCTGCGACGCCATCGAACGCATCGCCCCCCAGCGCTTCGTCCTGTTCGGCCACAGCATGGGCGGCATTCTGGCCTTCGAGGTGGCGCGAGCCCTGCGCCGGCGGCGCAACCGCTTCAAGCCGGTTGCGCTGGTCGCTTCCGGCGTGAGCGCACCGCACCTGTTTGCCCGGGAGGAGAAGGAGCATCGCTACAATCTTCCCAGGGACGAGTTCGTCGATTACCTGCGGGAACTCGAGGGGACACCGCCGGAGCTTCTGGAGCACAAGGAAGCGCTGGATGTTATGCTGCCGACACTGCGGCGTGACTTCGAACTGTGCGATAACTATCGCTTCGTGATGGAGGCGCCGCTCTCGGTTCCGATCGTGGTATTGTCCGGGGAGGATGACCACCACGTGCAGGGAAAGAAGGTCACGGACTGGTCATTGCATACGACCGCGGGATGCCGTGTGCGCAGGTTCTCTGGCGGGCATTTCTTTCTGAACGATCACTGGGAGGAAATCGGTGCCTTGCTAAGTGAACTGCTACAGGCGGAGTCGCCGGAAAACTGACCCAGCAGAACCTGCACAGTTCAGGCCTCCGTGCAGACCACCGGCATACATGCTCAGTGAATCATCCCCATCAACACCGCCCGCACCACCGCTGCCGTCTTGTTCGGCACGTTGAGTTTGCGGATGCTGTTCTTGATGTGGAAGTCCACGGTGTTTTTCGACAGCAGCAGGATTTCGGCGATGTCCTGCGCCGATTTGCCGTCGGCGGTCCATTTCAGGACCTCGATTTCCCGTTCCGACAGGGGGCGGTCTCGCCGGACCTGCTGCTGCAGGATCAGCCGTGACAGCAGGGTGTGGGCCATGTGGGCCAGCCAGTTCATGCGGTCGCGTTTGCTCTCCAGTTCATGCGGAGTCAGGGGTGGGTCGCGCCGTACCAGCGACAGGAAGGCGGTGCCGGCCGGGCTGTCGCCGAATACCTGGGTCCAGCCATGACAGATGCCGTGTTCCCGGGCGCTCTGCTGCACGTCCGGGTTGCGGGCAAAGACTTCGTCCGTCCACAGGATGGGGAGGCTGGACTGCATGCGGCTGCGAATCTGGGCTTCGTTCAGAAAGTGTCCGGCGTCGGCGTTGTGGGAACGCCAGTCTTCGGGGTAGTTGTTGACCAGCGTGACCCGGGGGTTGCTGGCCGGCAGGGGGGCCTGATGACAGTACGAGACGTAGTCGAAGCCCAGGGCGATTGCCGCCTGTTCGATGCGGGCGAAGGCCTGGGGCAGGGAGGTTGCATCGTCCAGGGGGTGATGCAGCAGGTCGGTTTGCCAGGGTTCCATGGTGGTGAGGCCGCTGTTCGTTGGCGCTGCGGCTGGTGAATGTCGTGGTTGGGACTTCCACGGCTGGTATTGCCGCGGCTGGCGTTGGTACAGCCATTTCTGCCACAGCCGGCGCTGTCATGACCGGGATGCGGCCGATTGCCCGTCCGTTCGCGGGCTGCTGCGTCTGCATCACTGGAACAGCCCCGTCAGGATGGCGCGCACGACGGCGGCCGTCTTGTTGGGCGCTGCCAGCTTGAGGATGGCGTTGCGTATGTGGAAGTCGATGGTGTTTTTCGACAGACCCAGGATCTGGGCCACGTCCTGCGCCGATTTGCCGTCGGCGGTCCATTTGAGGACTTCGGTTTCCCGCTGGGTGAGGGCGGGGGCCTGCTGGCGTGTCCGTTCGTGCAGGATGCGGGAGAAGGCCTGGTGCGCCAGCAGGCCGAGCCAGCGCAGGTGCTGCTGGTGTGCCTGCAGTTCCTGTTGCGACAGTGGTGTGGCCCGCGACAGGGTGATCATGCTGATGCCGCCCGGTTCATCGAGGACCGACTGGGTCCAGCCGTGGCCCATGCCCAACCGGTCGAGGGTGTTCCACAGTTCCGGTTCGTCGGCAAAGAACCGTTCGTCCCAGCTGAACGGGGTGGATGACTGGCGGGCGCGCAGCAGGCGGGGGTCGTGCAGGGCGTGGCCGCCGGTGGCGTAGTGCTGCCGCCAGGCGTCCGGGTAATTGTTGAGCCATGACCATTCCGGGTCCCCCACGGGCAGCGAGGCCTGATAGATGCATGACACATGGGGGAATCCCAGGGTTTCGGCGGCCTGTTGCAGGCAGGAGAAGATGTGGGACTCGGAGGGCAGATCGCTGCTCATGGCTTCCATCAGCCGGTTCTGGCAGTGCATCATGGCCGTGTCGAGCGCCGCGGGGGCCCGGGGAGATGTGGCGGGCGGGGTCAGCCCGGACAGCAGTCCGGGATGGGGAAAGGTCGATGGGTTCTCGTGTGGGCTGGTATTCATCCGGAAAAAGGCCGGTATTCGCCTTCTGATTGAGTTGCGGCCAGTGTATCGGCGCAATGCATCCGGAAAAGCAGCATGAAGTACACGATGGTAATGGTCTGTGCCCGTGCGTATTTTTCCTGAATGGGATACGGGACAGGCCTGAACCGGGGGTGATCCGGCAGGATATGACACGGAATGGCGGATATTGGCGCCGTGAATGGTGACCGGCGACGGATGGATCGGCGCATGCTGAAGGTATCAAGGGTATGCATGCCGCGCAGTGGCGCGTCTGTACGCCGTTCCTGTGGGTATTGTACTGTGGTTGCGGCGCCACAGGTGTGCTGCAAACGGGAAAGGGCGGGGGAATTTGAGGGGGGCCGTACACCGGTTTTTTGGTGGGTCTGTTACGTGCTGAATACAGTGTGAAAATGGATTGAGGGGGAGTCGTCGCGGAGGTGTTGTGGCACGGCAACGGGTGAAGGTACATACCGTTCATCGCCTGTGGCAGCGAGTTCGCCTGACCGGGCGAGGCTTTTCCCGCATCAGCCCCTAGTATGGGCAGTGGATGAGGCTCCTGGCCGTGTCCGGCTTCCGGTTGTCCGGGGCTGGCGGGGCGTGGCCGGGGGTCATGGATTCGCTGCACGGACCTGCAGAGGTGCTGGGCCGGATCCGTTGCGTGAACTTTTTGTCAGGCATGGCAGGGCAGGCTGGCGCGGTTTTCTGTGTCCGTGGATTGGGGGCGCGGGGAAGCTGGCGGGCCTGCGGCTGCCCGAGCTGAGCCAGGGATCGGCATGGATATCACAGAGCTGTTGGCGTTTTCGGTCAAGAACAAGGCGTCGGACCTTCACCTGTCGGCGGGGCTGCCGCCGATGATCCGGGTGCATGGGGATGTGCGGCGCATCAATCTGCCGGCGATGGATCATGAAGAGGTGCACAACCTCATCTACGACATCATGAACGACTCGCAGCGCAAGGAATATGAAGAGCGGCTGGAGTGCGACTTTTCGTTCTCGATTCCGGGGCTGGCGCGTTTCCGTGTGAATGCCTTTGTGCAGGAGCGCGGGGCAGGTGCGGTGATGCGGACGATTCCGTCCAAGATTCTGACGCTGGAGCAGCTGAATTCGCCGAAGTCGTTTACCGATATTGCGATGCAGCCGCGGGGCATCGTGCTGGTGACGGGGCCGACGGGCTCCGGCAAGTCCACTACGCTGGCGGCGATGATCAACCACATCAACGAGAACGTGTACGGGCACATCCTGACGGTGGAGGATCCGATCGAGTTCGTGCATGAGTCCAAGCGCTGCCTGATCAACCAGCGTGAGGTGGGGCCGCACACGCAGTCGTTCAACAATGCACTGAAGAGCGCGCTGCGTGAGGATCCGGACATCATTCTGGTGGGTGAGCTGCGGGATCTGGAAACGATCCGGCTGGCGCTGACGGCGGCCGAGACGGGCCACCTGGTGTTCGGGACGCTGCACACGTCGTCGGCGGCCAAGACGATCGACCGTATCGTGGATGTGTTCCCGGCGGCGGAGAAGGACATGGTGCGGGCGATGCTGTCGGAGTCGCTGAAGGCGGTGATTTCGCAGACGCTGCTGAAGACGAAGGATGGCAGTGGCCGGGTGGCGGCGCACGAGATCATGATCGGTACGCCGGCGATTCGCAACCTGATCCGGGAGGCGAAGGTGTCGCAGATGAATGCGGCCATCCAGACCGGGGCTTCGGTGGGGATGCAGACGCTGGACCAGTGTCTGACCGATCTGGTGCGCAAGAACGTGATTTCGATGGCCGAGGCGCGTTCTGCCGCGGCCGTGAAGGAAAACTTCCCACTGTAAGAGTCAGAGTGCCCGGGGAACCTGCCAGGGAAGCTCTGCAAGAGTCTGCGAGCGCTTGGGGCTCAGGATTGCCTGGGCATGGGAGCCAAAGAGCCACAGGATCACAGGATTTTTGCAGAGCTTCCCCCGGACGGCACAGTACAGCCTGGCTTTGCCAGGATTGTGCGGGTTCCACGGGTTTCAGAACGTTGCAAGCTGATGGCTTTGGCAGACATGCCGTGAGGTGAAGCCTTCAGGCTACAGGAGTGCAAAGATGAGTACCGCTGCCCACCCGGCCAGTCCGGCATCCCGTCCGGCCGCCGGCCCCCAGAAAACCGCGATGATGGAGCGGGAGCAGGCTTCGGCCTTCCTGTATGACCTGCTGCGGCTGATGATCGCCAAGGACGGGTCGGACCTGTTCCTGACGGTGGATTTTCCGCCGGCGTTCAAGATCAACGGCAAGATGGTGCCGGTGTCGGACAAGCCGCTGACGACGCAGCATACGATCGAGCTGGCGCGGGCGCTGATGAATGACCGTCAGGCGGCGGAGTTCGAGGCCAACAAGGAGCTGAACTTTGCGATCAGCCCAGGGGGAATCGGCCGTTTCCGGGTGAATGCGTTCACGCAGATGGGGCGCACGGGGCTGGTGCTGCGGGTGATCAAGAGCGAGATTCCGGATCTGGAAAGTCTGGATCTGCCGCCGGTGATGCGTGAGCTGTCGATGACCAAGCGCGGGCTGATCCTGATGGTGGGGGCGACCGGTTCGGGCAAGTCGACGACGCTGGCGGCGATGATCGGCCACCGCAACGAGAACAGTCACGGCCACATCATCACGATCGAGGATCCGGTGGAGTTCGTGCATGTGCACAAGAACTGCATCGTGACGCACCGCGAGGTGGGGGTGGATACGCTGGACTGGGAGGTGGCGCTGAAGAATACGCTGCGCCAGGCGCCCGATGTGATCATGATCGGCGAGATTCGCGACCGCGAGACGATGGAGCATGCGGTGGCCTTTGCGGAGACCGGCCACCTGTGCATGGGCACGCTGCACGCCAACAGTGCGAACCAGGCGCTGGACCGGATCATCAACTTCTTCCCGGACGAGCGTCGCCAGCAGCTGCTGATGGACCTGTCGCTGAACCTGAAGGCGGTGGTGTCGCAGCGGCTGGTGCCGGCCGAGGGACGCAAGGGCCGGGTGGCGGCGGTGGAGATCATGATCAATTCGCCGCTGATCTCCGATCTGATCTTCAAGGGCAGCGTCAGCGAGATCAAGGAGATCATGAAGAAATCGCGGGAGCTGGGCATGCAGACCTTCGACCAGCACCTGTTCGATCTGTACGAGGCCGGGCTGATCACCTATGAAAATGCCTTGCGCAATGCGGATTCGGTGAACGACCTGCGGCTGAACATCAAGCTCAACAGCAAGCGGCGTTCGGAGGATCCGGCGTCGGCGACGACCAGCAAGCTGGGTATTGTTTGAAGTCTGCAGCGCAGCAAAATCTGGTGGTTCAGTGCAGGTTCCCTCATGACCGGATGCCCAACACGTCTGAATCGAAGACGGCTTCGCGTTCGTGAGCGTCCTGCTGCTGTATGGCAACAATTTGACTCAGTGATGCCTTCTGACGAAACAGGCGACGAAGAACGTTAAATAGCTATAATTGATCGTCCGGGTTCCGTCGTTCTGGAGGTCATCATGGTTGTTCGTCGTCTGCTGCTGCCGGTTTCGCTGGCGGCCCTGTGTGTTGTTCCGGCTGCGTTTGCGCAGCAGGCCGGTGGGGGGCAGGTTGCCCATGTGGAGTCGGCCAGTGCGCCGATCGTGGATTCGGCGCCTGCCGGGGGTGACAAACAGCCGGCTGCGGCATCGAAGCCGGAGCGGCTGGAAGGCGACCTTCGGCGGCCGCATTCGTCCATTGGGACACATCAGCCAGAACACTGGTCCTATCATCATGACAGGACCGGGCCGGACAAATGGGGGGAGCTGGATCCATCCTATGCCGTGTGCGGGTCGGGAAAGAACCAGTCACCGGTGGATCTGCGTGAGCCCGATGTACGCACGCGCAGCAGCACGGTGCGGCTGGATTACCGGCCGGCACGGTTCTCGGTGAAGAATTCGGGGATGTCCGTGCAGGTGAAGCCGAAGGACGCGCCGCATCTGCCGGCGGTCCGGGTCGGCGAGCGGACCTTCGTGCTGAAGCAGTTCCATTTCCATTCGCCCAGCGATCATACGTTCCGGGGTCGGCATTTCCCGCTGGAGGTGCATCTGGTCCATGAGTCGCAGGATGACCAGTATGTGGTGCTGGCGGCGATGTTCCGGCCCGGGCCGCGCAATGCGGCGCTGGACCGGGTGCTGTCGAAGCGTGTGAAGGCCGGTGAGTCGATGGATATCGACCAGGCGCTGCATGTGCGGGCGCTGCTGCCGCAGCAGCTGGCGCATTACCGCCTCAATGGTTCGCTGACCACGCCGCCCTGCAGCGAGGGGGTGAACTGGGTGGTCTTCGTGAAGCCGGTGTATGCCAGCCGCGAGCAGATCGAGACGCTGCGGCACATGGTGGATGGCCCGAACAACCGGCCGGTGCAGCCGTTCAATGCGCGGCTCCTGATCGAGGAAACCCGCTGAGTCGTGTCGCCGGTACGGTACGCGTGCCGGGTGAATCCACTGTTCGCTCCCGATGGGCGGTCACGGGTGGCGCGGGATCGCGTATCGACATGTGGCGGTCACGTGCAGGGTGATGCCGGAGATGTGGCCGGATGGCAGTCATGTGATGACCCAGCGGAACCTGCACAGTTCAGGCCGCTAAAGCGTAAGCTTCGGCGGAGGTCTTCATGTTCAGCGCCGGATGTGGCCGCATGGCGGTCATGTGCGGGGCGGGCACGGATGCCGGCGTGTGACTGTCGGGTGCTGCCTGGTTGCAGGCATGTGACGGGTTGTGCGTGGTGCCGGGGTGAGTGTGGCAGGCTGTGACGCAGATGCCGAATATGCGACGGTGGACGCGCCTGGCACCGGAGTGTGGCTACTTCTTTGGCTAGAATGGATCTGTCTTGACTGATACCTGTTTTCAGGGGGAGAGGATCATGATTTCTCGAGGCTTCCGGCACCGAAACGCTGTTCTGGTGGCTGCGCTGGCTCTGGTGGTGACCGGGTGCGCCAGCAGCAGTGGCTATCAGATGGACGACCAGTCCCTGAATGAGGGGGCGGGATCGCGCGGGGTGCTGGTGGCTTCGGCTGGTTCACTGGCCGGGCTGGGGGTGACCCTGGCGTCGAACGATACGGCCGGAGGTACGCGGGCAGGTTACGATGCAGCTGCGGGAACTGCTTCTGGGGGCGATGGTGCTGCAGCCTCCGGGGATACGGCGAAAAGAGGCGGGGCCGACGCTGGAGCGGTTGCGGCCTCGGGGGCTTCGGCTGCGGGGGCCGTGGGGGTGCCGGGCCGCTATCCGACGCTGACTGGCGAGAAGCCGCTGGTGTTGGGGCACCGCGGTGCGGCCGGGCACCGGCCGGATCACACGCTGGCGGGCTATCAGTGGGCCATCGACCATGGGGCGGATTTCATCGAGCCCGATCTGGTGTCGACGAAGGACGGGGTGCTGGTGGTTCGGCACGAGCCAAACATCACGGCGACCACCGATGTGAAGGATCATCCGGAGTTTGCCAGCCGCAGGACGAAGCGCACGGTCGATGGCGTGGAGGAAGAGGGCTGGTTCGTCAGCGATTTCACGCTGGCCGAACTGAAGACCCTGCGGGCGGTGCAGCCACTGCCGGAGCGTGATGCGCAGTACAACGGGAAGTTCGAGGTGCCCACCTTCGAGGAGGTGCTGGCGCTGCGTGACGAGCAGAGCAAGCGTACCGGCCGCGAGATCGGGGTGTATCCGGAGGTCAAGCACAGTACGTACCACCGGGCGCTGGGACTGCCCATCGAGGACAGACTGCTGGAGGCGCTGGAACGGCACGGGCTGACCCGCAGGGATTCACCGGTGATCATCCAGTCGTTCGAGGTGGGAAATCTGAAGGCACTGCGACCGCGCACGCAGGTGCGGCTGGTGCAGCTGATCGATGGCAGCGACCAGAACCCGGATGGCTCGGTGGACGAGTCACTGCCGCTGGGGCAGCCCTACGATCTGACGAAGGCGGGTGACAGACGGACCTATCAGGATCTGCTCACGCCCGAGGGGCTGAAGGAGATCCGCACCTATGCGGACGGGATCGGGCCGTGGAAGGTGTATCTGGTGCCGTCGAAGCTGACGCTGGGGGCGGACGGCAAGCCGGTGGACCTGAACCGGGATGGGAAGATCGATGCCCGCGACCGGGTGGCGCTGCCGACTACGTCGGTGGTGAAGGATGCGCATGCGGTGGGGCTGTTCGTGCATCCGTACACGTTCCGCAGTGAGCCGTACCGGCTGCTGTCGGATTACCGGGGAGATCCGAAGGCCGAGTACCGCCAGTTCTATGAGATGGGGGTGGATGGGCTGTTCAGCGATTTCCCGGATGTGGCGAAGGACGTGCGGGACGAGTGATCCTGCTCCCGGTTCCGGAAGAGCCTTCACCGGGGGCTTTTCCGGGCAGGGATTCGAGAGGATCCGGTGTGCTGGTTCGGGGGAATGTCGGGACAGGAAGAGGGGTCCCGCGGACGGCCCGGAGCCGTTGGGAGGAGAAGGTCCGTCCGTTCATCAATGCATTATTATTTAACATTGTAATATTCGATATTCATCAGGAGCATACGGTTGCTGTTTCCCGCCAGGCGAAATGGATGGTCGCATGGTGCACCTGCACAAGTGCTATGCTGAAGCCATGGCAAAGTCACGGAAAGGTCCGGATGGCCTGCCAACCCCTTGTGGGCCGTCCATGAAACAGACCGTACGGTAAGGGGCCCCAGTCAGGCTCCTCCTGTGCCGATGTGCGTGGACTTTTTCGCGTGTTTCGAGGCTGCTTCGGGCTCACGAGGCTGCGAGGCATACGCAAAGACAGGAGTTCACCATGCTGGCCCCCACACAAGAGCATCCCGCTGCCTGGGCAGGTTTCAAGTCCGGCCCCTGGGAAGAGACGATCGACGTACGTGACTTCATCCAGTGCAACTACACGCCCTATACGGGCGATGGCAGTTTTCTGGCACCTGCCACCGATGCCACGCTGAAGCTGTGGGATCAGGTGATGGAGGGCATCAAGGTGGAGAACCAGACGCATGCCCCGTACAAGATCGACGCGCAGGTGGTGTCGGGCATCACCAGTCATGGTCCGGGCTACATCGACGCCGCGCTGGAAAAGATCGTCGGCCTGCAGACCGATGAGCCGCTCAAGCGGTCCATCATGCCGGCCGGTGGCCTCAAGATGGTGCAGGATGCCTGCAAGATCTACGGCGTGCCGCTGAGCGAGACGGTGCAGGAAACCTTCACGAAGTACCGCAAGACGCACAACCAGGGCGTGTTCGATGTGTACACGCCCGATATCCGCCGCTGCCGCAAGTCCGGCGTGCTGACCGGGCTGCCGGATGCGTACGGGCGCGGCCGCATCATCGGTGACTATCGCCGGGTGGCCCTCTACGGCATCGACCGGCTGATGGCCGACAAGGTGGAGCAGTTCAACTCGCTGCAGGCCGATCTGGAAGCCGGGAAGAACCTGGAAGAGACGATTCGCCGGCGCGAGGAAATCAACGACCAGCACAAGGCGCTGGGCGAGATGAAGGAGATGGCGGCCAGCTATGGCTTCGACATTTCCGGGCCGGCACGCAATGCCCGCGAGGCGGTGCAGTGGACATATTTTGCCTACCTGGCGGCGGTGAAGTCGCAGAACGGGGCGGCCATGTCGTTTGGCCGGGTGGCGACCTTCCTGGATATCTACATCGAGCGTGACCTGCACAACGGGGCGCTGACCGAGGTTCAGGCGCAGGAGCTGGTCGACCATCTGGTGATGAAGCTGCGGATGGTGCGCTTCCTGCGCACGCCGGAGTATGACCAGCTGTTCTCGGGCGATCCGATCTGGGCCACCGAGTCGATCGGCGGGATGGGGCTGGATGGCCGCACGCTGGTGACGAAGAACAGCTTCCGCTTCCTGCACACGCTCTACAACATGGGGCCGTCGCCGGAGCCGAACATCACGGTGCTGTGGTCCGAGGAGCTGCCGGAAGCCTTCAAGCATTTCTGCGCGAAGGTCTCCATCGACACGTCGTCGATCCAGTACGAGAACGACGACCTGATGCGGCCGGATTTCGACAGCGACGACTACGCCATTGCCTGCTGCGTGAGCCCGATGGTGGTGGGCAAGCAGATGCAGTTCTTCGGCGCCCGGGCCAATCTGGCCAAGACGCTGCTGTACGCCATCAATGGCGGGGTGGACGAGAAATCCGGCATGCAGGTGGGCCCGAAAACCGAGCCGCTGGCCGGCGAGGTGCTCGATTACGACGAGGTGATGGCCCGGATGGACAGCTTCATGGACTGGCTGGCCACGCAGTATGTGACGGCGCTCAACCTCATCCACTACATGCACGACAAGTATGCGTACGAGGCGGTGCTGATGGCGCTGCACGACCGCGACGTGAAGCGGACGATGGCCTGCGGCGTGGCCGGGCTGTCGGTGGCGGCGGATTCGCTGTCGGCCATCAGGTATGCGAAGGTCAAACCGGTGCGCAACGAGCAGGGCATTGCCGTCGATTTCGAGATCGAGGGCGAATATCCGCAGTTTGGCAACAATGATAACCGGGTGGACGACATTGCCTGTGATCTGGTGCGCCGGTTCATGGGCAAGGTGGCGTCGCACCGGATGTACCGCGATGCGGTGCCGACCCAGTCGGTGCTGACCATCACGTCCAATGTGGTGTACGGCAAGAAAACCGGCAATACGCCGGACGGGCGTCGCGCCGGCATGCCGTTCGGGCCGGGTGCCAATCCGATGCATGGTCGCGACGTGTGCGGTGCCGTGGCGTCGCTGTGCTCGGTGGCCAAGCTGCCGTTCTCCTGCGCGAAGGACGGGATTTCCTATACGTTCTCGATCGTTCCGGGAGCGCTGGGCAAGGACGAGGCCTCGCGCGAGCGCAATCTGGCCGGCATGATGGATGGCTATTTCCACCATGAGGATGGCGTGGAAGGTGGCCAGCACCTGAACGTGAACGTGCTGAACCGCGAGACGCTGCTGGATGCGATGGATCATCCGGAGAAATATCCGCAGCTGACGATCCGCGTGTCGGGGTATGCGGTGCGCTTCAATTCGCTGACCCGCGAACAGCAGCAGGACGTGGTGACCCGTACGTTCACGTCGACGATGTGACCGGGTCATGACGGTCCGCGAAGCGCCTTCGGGCGGGCAGGTTTCACCTTCACCGGCGGCTGCCGGTGAGGTGACGGTCACCCGGGGCGCCCCCAATGGCTGGCAATCGCCTGTACGTGCGGCTGCCGGCCATTCTGTCATTCCGCTGGTGCCGGTTGGCCGGATCGGAGGCAGTGGGGACAGTGCGCCTGAAAGTTGCGAAGGCAGCGTGTCCGCCCGGCGTCTGCAGCTAGGGGAAACCGGATCCGGGGTGCTCCGGGATACGCCGGCCGGCGGGCTGGAAGGGCGCGCTGCCGGGCCGGACGTGGCTGGTACTGTGGCAGTGCATGCCTCGGCTGGAGGAGGCCATGCCCGGCATCGCCATTACGAGGGCGTGGGGCATGTGCATTCCATCGAGTCCTGCGGGACGGTGGACGGGCCGGGGCTGCGCTATGTGCTGTTTCTGCAGGGCTGCCTGATGCGCTGCCTGTACTGTCACAACCGAGACACCTGGGATCTGAAGAGCGACCGGGCGAAGGACATGACGGTGCCCGAGGTGATGAAGCAGGTGCTGGCGTACCGGCACTATCTGAAGGCCACGGGGGGCGGGGTGACGGCCACGGGCGGTGAGCCGCTGTTGCAGTACGAGTTCGTGCGTGACTGGTTCATGGCGTGTCGTGCGCACGATATCCATACCTGTCTGGATACCAATGGCTATGCGCTGCACTATGACGAGGTGCTGCAGGCGCTGCTGGACAACACCGATCTGGTGATGCTGGATCTGAAGCAGATCGATCCGGACATCCACAAGGTGCTGGTGGGCATTCCCAATACGCGTACGCTGGCCTTTGCCGAGCATCTGGCCCGGCGCGGGCAGCGCACGCGGGTGCGCTATGTGGTGGTGCCGGGCTATACGGATGACGAGCGTTCGGCCCACCTGCTGGGGCGTTTCATTGCGTCGATGAAGAATGTGGATACGGTGGAGGTGCTGCCGTATCACGAGCTGGGCGCCCACAAGTGGGCGCTGTGCGGCGACGAGTACCGGCTGAAGGGGGTGCATCCGCCGCCGAAGGAGACGGTGGCGCAGATCTGCCGCATTCTGGGAGGTTACGGGAAGGCGATCATCGTTTAGCGTGCCCGCATGGTGAACTCGAACAGCCGGCATTCGATGGCGCCGTTGAAGAGTGGTGTCTTGCGGCTTTCGCGCAGGCCCAGCTGGCCGGGCAGGCCACGGTCGCTGGTGAGCAGGTAGACGTGCCAGCCACCGAAGTGGTGGCGCAGGGTGGCGCCGATGGCGCGCCAGTGTTCGATGGGGATGCTGACCCGTTCGTTGTAGGGCGGATTGGCGACGATGATGCCCCGGGGGGCCGGCTGGCTGCTCTGGGAGTCGGGGTGGCTGCCTTGGGAGTCAGGCTGGCTGGCAGGGGCGGCGGCTGCGCCGTCGGGCCGTATGTCTGCTGCGTCGGCCGTTTCGAGATGGACCAGACCGTCGGGGAATTCGAGGGTCTTCAGGTTTTCGGCGGTGAGGCGGACGGCATTCGGGTCGAGATCGCTGGCGCGGATCAGGCCGCGCGGGGCCTGTTGCATGCCGGTGCGGGCACGTTCGCGCAGCTGTTCGTGCAGCGTGCCGAACAGGGCGCCGTCGTGGATGCGCAGCTGGTCAATGCCGAAGTGACGGTCGAGCCCCGGGGCGCAGTCGCAGAGCATCTGGGCAGCTTCGATGACCAGGGTGCCGGAGCCGCAGAAGGGGTCGAGCAGCGGGGTGGTCCGGCCCCAGCCCGAGAGGGCGAGCAGGCCGGCAGCCAGGTTTTCCTTCAGGGGGGCGGCCACGCGGTTCTCGGCGCTGTTGCGCCAGCCACGCTTGAAGAGGGGTTCGCCGGAGAGATCCAGATAGAGCTGCAGGCGTTCGGCCGAGAGGAAGGCGCTGATGCGCACGTCCGGGTGATGGGTGTCCACCGAGGGGCGCTGGCCGCTCTGGTCGCGGAAGCGGTCGACGATGGCATCCTTGATGCGCAGGGTGGCGAAGTTCAGGCTGCGCAGCGGGGAACGGTGGGCCACCACGTCGACGCGCAGTGTCTTGCGGGCATCGAACCAGTCTTCCCACGGCAGGGCGTGGCAGAGCCGGTACAGGGTGTGCTCGCTGGTGCAGGGGGCATCGAGCAGGCGCAGCAGGACACGGCTGGGCAGGCGGGCTTCGAGGTTGATGCGGTAGGCGAGCCGCAGGTCGCCGCGGCAGCCTACGCCGCCGGCGGCCGGGGTGATGTGGCGGGCGCCCAGTGCCTGCAGTTCGCGCGTCAGCGCCTCTTCGAGGCCGCGCGGGCAGGGGCAGAAGTAGCTGAAGATGCCGGCGTCGGGGCTGACGGGGGTGGCGTCGGCAGCATCGGTGGTGGTGCGTCGGGCGGGGCGAAGGTTGATCATGGGGACTGTGGGTTGTGGCCTGTCGTGGCTGCACGGCAGGGGGATGGGTGCAGGGTCAGAAGGGTTTCATGACCACCATGGCCACGACGATGAGCAGCAGGATGACGGGGGCTTCGTTGAAGACGCGAAACCACCGTTCGGAGCGGGTGGAGCGCTCTTCGGCGAATTTCTGCAGCAGGCGGCCACAGCCGTGGTGGTAGCCGATGAGCAGCACCACGCAGCAGAGCTTGACGTGCATCCAGCCGCTGCCCATGCCGATGCCGAAACCCAGAAAGAGCAGCAGGCCGGTGGCGATGGCCAGGGTGGCCAGCGGCAGCATGAAGCGGTAGAGGCGGCGGGACATGCCGACGAGGCGGTCATATTCGGCGCGGGAGGCGGCCGGGCTGACCTGCGCCAGATTGACGTAGATGCGGGGCAGGTAGAACAGGCCGGCAAACCAGCTGGTGACCATGACGATGTGCAGGGTCTTGGTCCAGAGGTAGAGGGTGGGGCTCATGGGGCTGAGGCGCGGGATGCCGGGAAGGACGAGGGAGCAGGTGGCCGGGTTTGCGAGGGGCATGGCCGGCCTGAAAGCGTACAGGTTATCAGGGACGAGTCATGAGGGTACTGGGGTCAGATCATGGTTTCGTCAGGTTTCCGTCAGGCTGGTTGTGAGGTCCAGCGGGCCGGGCAGCCGGCCACCGGCCATGGCGACCAGCAGGGTTTCGGCCTGGAACCAGGGGCTGCTGAGGGAGCCGCCCACGCCCTTGGCCATTCTGTCGAGCACGGCCGTGTGCTGCAGCAGCTGCTGCAGGGTGGGGATGTCGAGCCGCGCCAGCGCACGGCGCATGATGGCTTCACGCTTGCCGAAGACGCCGGCACTGCGCATGGCCTGCTGCATCGAGACCCGGTCCAGCTGAAGGGCCTGCTGGATGCGCAGCAGCTTGCGCAGGGCATCGCCCAGTGCCCAGACGAGCAGCGGCATGGCGGCATCTTCGGCGGCCAGGGACCTGGCCATGCGCAGGGCGCGGGCCGGTTCGCCGGCCAGGGCAGCATCGACCAGGCCGAAGAGTTCGAAGCGGGCGCTGTCGAGCACGATCTCGGCCACGGCATCGGCCGGCAGCTCGCCGGGAGGCAGCAGCAGGCCCAGGCGCTGGATGGCCTGATGGGCGGCCAGCAGGTTGCCTTCGGTGCGTTCGGTGATGAGGGCGAGCACGGGGGGCGAAGCCTGCTGCTTCTGGGCGGCCAGCCGTTCGGCGATCCATTTGCCCAGCGAGGCCACATCGATGCGCGGGGTTTCCATCCAGAGCATCTGTCTGGCCAGGGCCTCGAACCAGGCGGTGCTGGTGGTGGCCTTTTCCAGATGCTGGCTGGAGACCATGATGCGGGTGTCGTCGTCCAGCCGCGGCAGCAGGTCGCGCAGCGCCTCGCCCAGCTCCTTCGTGGGCTTGACGTTCAGGCGCAGGTCGATCAGGCGGCGGGAGGCAAAGAGCGAGGTGGACTGTGTGGCCTCGATGAGGCGGCTGCGGTCGAAACGGGCGTCGATGTCGACGACTTCGCGCTCGTCGAAGCCCTGCTTGCGGGCCTGGGCGCGTACCAGGTCGGCGGCCTCGATGACGAGCAGCAGCTCGTCGCCACTGATCCAGAGCAGCGGTGGCAGGCCCTGACCGATGGCATGGCGCAGCTGGTGCGGCGTGCCGATGCGCTGGCCCATGGGATCAGGACGGAGTCTTGAGGGCGGCCAGTCGCCACATCAGCTGGTGGGCCATGTCGTTGCTCATGTCGCGAAACAGCATGGCTTCCTCGTCGGCCCGGGCGGTGAGCTGGTTGTCGGCGTTGGAGATCTCGCGGCGCAGGGTGATCTCGCTTTCGGGGACGAGGTCGTTGCCTTTGGCGTCCTCGATGTGAAAGCGCAGCCGCAGGCGCAGCTCGTATTCGCGGGCGCGGCCTTCGGAGGAGTAGGCGACGACCTCGCGTTCGGGCACTTCCTGCAGGATCAGCAGCCGGACCTCGGCCTTCTTGGGGTCGGTGACCAGCTCGGCACCTTCGGCGTGCGACATCTCGCGGCGCAGGGCCAGGCCGATGCTGCCGTTCGGGGACAGGTTGGTGTAGAGCGTCCGGAACGGCAGGCTGGTGCTGCGGCGCAGATGGAAGCCGCAGCCGGCCAGGCTGGCCAGTCCGCTGACTGCCAGGCTGCCACCTGTGCCGAGCATCCAGCGGCGGCGGGCCGGGCGGGGGGGCGATGCGGTGCGGTCTGTGTGCATGCGGAGACTCCTGTGTGTTCTGCCGGTGTTTCCGGCGGGGCTTTTGGTGATGAGGCCGTCAGAGCACCACGTTCACCAGCCGGCCCGGGACGACGACGATGCGTTTGGGCGTCCTGCCCTCGGCCAGGCGCACCACCTCGGGGGCGGCGGCAGCCACGGCCTCGATGGCCGCCTTGCCGGCATCGGCCGGCACGCGGATGCTGCCACGCAGCTTGCCGTTGACCTGCAGTACCAGTTCCAGTTCGCTTTTGACCAGCGCGCCCTCGTCCACGACGGGCAGCGGGGCGTCGATGATCTCGCGGCCGTCGAAACTGCGGCCCAGCGCCAGTTCGTTCCAGAGGGCGTGCGTGATGTGCGGAACGATCGGGTAGAGGCTGCGCACCAGGATCGACATGCCTTCGCGCAGGGCGGCGGCGTCTGCCGGGCCGGTGGGCGGCGTTTTCTGGGCGGCGGCTTCCAGCGCGTTGAGGATCTTCATCGCGCCGGAGACGATGGTGTTGTACTGCTGGCGCTCGTAGTCGTACTGGATCTGTTTCAGCACGGTATGCACGTCGAAGCGCAGGTCACGCCAGGTGTCGGACAGGGCACCGGTGTCGATGGTGTCGGCTGCGCCAGCGATGGTGGCCTGCTGGGCATGGCCGAAGGCCCAGAAGCGGCGCAGGAAGCGGCTGGCGCCTTCCACCCCGCTGTCGGACCATTCCAGCGTCTGCTCCGGAGGGCTGGCAAACATGACGAAGAGCCGCGCGGTGTCGGCGCCGAAGCGTTCGATCAGCGAGGTGGGGTCGACCCCGTTGTTCTTGCTCTTGGACATGGTGCCGATGCCGGCGTAGGTGATTTCCGAGCCGTCGGATTTCAGGCGGGCGCCGGTGACGCGGCCCTGGGCGTCGGTGATGTTCTCGACATCCTTCGGCCAGAAGTATTCGATGCCCCCCTTCGGTGTGCGCCGCTGGTAGATGTGGTTGAGCACCATGCCCTGGGTGAGCAGGCGGGTGAAGGGCTCGTCGAACTTCACGAGGCCCATGTCGCGCATGACCCGGGTCCAGAAGCGGGCGTAGAGCAGGTGCAGCACGGCGTGCTCGATGCCGCCGATGTACTGGTCCATGGGCATCCAGTAGTCGTTGCGGGCATCGACCATGGCCTGGTCGTTGTCGTGCGAGCAGTAGCGCATGTAGTACCACGACGAATCGATGAAGGTGTCCATCGTGTCGGTTTCGCGCCGGGCCGGCTTGCCGCAGCAGGGGCAGTCGACCTTCAGGAAGGCTTCGCACCTGTTGAGCGGGTTGCCGCTGCCGTCGGGAACGAGGTCTTCGGGCAGGACCACCGGCAGGTCCTCGTCCGGTACGGGCACCTCGCCGCAGGCCTCGCAGTGGATGATGGGGATGGGGGTGCCCCAGTAGCGCTGGCGGGAGATGCCCCAGTCACGCAGGCGGTACTGGATGTGCTTGCCGCCCAGTCCCTTCGCCTCGAGTTCGGCCGCCACCTTGTCGACGGCGGCCTGGTGGCCGAGTCCGTCGAGCAGCGGTCCGGAATTGACGCAGACGCCGTGTTCCTTGTCGGCGTACCAGTCGTGCCACAGGTTGATGTCGTAGGGCTGATTGTCGACGGAGATGACCGGGTGGATGGGCAGGCCGTACTTGTGGGCGAAGTCGAAGTCGCGGTCGTCGTGGGACGGCACGCCCATGACGGCGCCGTCCCCGTAGCTCATCAGCACGTAGTTGCCCACCCAGACGGGCACGTCGGCGCCGGTGAGGGGGTGCCGGACGGTGAGGCCGGTATCGACGCCCTGTTTTTCCATGGTGGCGAGGTCGGCCTCCATGGCGGAGCCGGTGCGGGCGGCCTCGACGAAGGCGGCCACCCCGGGGCGCTGGGTGGCGGCCAGCTGGGCGATGGGGTGCTCGGCGGCCACGGCCACGAAGGAGACGCCCATGATGGTGTCGGCGCGGGTGGTGAAGACGTAGAGTCTGCCGTCGCCGATGGCCTGGCCGCTCTGGTCGCGCAGGTCGTGCGGGAAGGCAAAGCGCACGCCCTCGGAGCGGCCGATCCAGTTGGCCTGCATCATGCGCACGCGCTCGGGCCAGCCTTCGAGGTGTTCGGTGACTTCCTTCAGCAGCTCGCCGGCGTAGTCGGTGATACGCAGGTAGTACATCGGGATGTCGCGCTTTTCGACCGGGGCGCCCGAGCGCCAGCCCTTGCCGTCGACCACCTGCTCGTTGGCCAGCACGGTCTGGTCGACCGGATCCCAGTTGACGGTGCCGTGCTTGCGGTAGGCAATGCCCTTTTCGCGCATGCGCAGGAACAGCCACTGGTTCCATTTGTAGTAGTCGGGACTGCAGGTGGCCACTTCGCGCGACCAGTCGATGGCCAGGCCCAGCGGCTGCATCTGCTGCTTCATGTAGGCGATGTTGTCCCACGTCCATCTGGCCGGGGCCACACCATTTTTGAGGGCGGCATTTTCGGCAGGCAGGCCGAAGGCATCCCAGCCCATGGGCATGAGGACGTTGTAGCCGCTCATGCGCAGGTGGCGGTACATCACGTCGTTGAGCGTGTAGTTGCGCACGTGCCCCATGTGCAGGATGCCGGAGGGGTAGGGCAGCATCGAGCAGGCATAGTATTTGCCTTTGGGGAAACGCGGGTCGTGCTCGATGGCGCGGTAGGCGTTGGTGGCCTGCCAGTGTGCGCGGGCCTGGGATTCGATGCCGTGGGGGTCGTAACGCTCGTCCATGGGGGCTTTTGGGGAGGGGCGGGGGAGTCCAGTAAGCCCCGTATTCTATCTTTCCTTCGGTATCATGCGCCCCATGCTGGATTTTTCCGTACTTCCCTCCTGGCTGGCCGGGGTGCTGCGTGTCTGCATGGACTGGCTGCTGGCACCGGTGCACGCCGGGCCGCCCGACGACGTGAACCAGGCCGATTTCTGGCACGGCGTGCTGATGGCCGTGGGTGGTGGTGTGCTGGTGCCGGTGTCGGTGCTGGCCGCACGCTACTGGAAGATCGTGCCCGGGCAGGACTGGCCGCGGGTGATCAATCACCGGGGCTGGCAGATCGTGCACCACGCAGGTGGTGCGCTGGCACTGCTGTGTCTGGTGACCGGGGTGACGCTGGTGTTTCAGGGCATGTCGCTGGCCAGTCACCTCAACCATCCGCATGCCTGGGCAGGCTGGGGCGTGATGACCCTCGTGCTGTTGCTGGTGCTGAACACGGCGCTGCGGGGCAGCATCGGCGGCCCGGGGCGGCGGCAGGCGCGCACGCTGGTGCATCTGCACGATGTGCCGGGTGACTTCTACGACATGACACTGCGGCGCCGCATTTTCGAGTGGGGGCACCGGCTGCTGGGCTGGGGGCTGGTGTTTGCGCTGCTGGGCACGGTGCTGACCGGCTACTGGCACGTGAATGTGAACCGGTGGGTGCTGCTGCTCACCGCGCTGTGGTGGCTGCTGCTGGCCGTGCTGGCGCTGCGCTGGGAGCGGCAGGGCCGGGCGGTGGATGGCTATCAGGCCCGCTGGGGGCCGAGCATGGGCCACCCGGGCAACCGCATCCCGCTGCTGGGCGGCTGGCACCGGCGCTATTCGGAAGAGGAATACACCCGGCTGCCGTGGGGGGGCGGGCTGATTCGCCAGCGCCGCAAGCGTACGGCACGCCAGCGGCGGGCGGCCCGGCTGCAGGCGGCGGCCGACCGGCGCGCGCAGGCGGCGGCGCAGGCGCTGGAGGAGGCACGGCAGGTGTCCCTGTCCGATACGGTGGTGGCGGCCGATGGCGTGGTGATGGCTGCGCAGGAGGGCTCGGCCGAGTGGGCGGAGCTGTCGTCCTGGCCCGAGACCATCACCATCCTGGAGGTGACTGACGCGGCCGTGGTGACCCGCGGGCTGAAGGTGCTGTCGGGCGATGAAGGTGATGCAGCGCGTGGCGGTGTTTCGGCCGGGGATCTGCCTGCGGGCGGGCGGCGTGCCGGTGCGGGGCGCCGTCGCCGGACCCGGCTGCACAAGGCATCCGTGCGCCGCGAGGGCGGGCGCCGGCCGCCGTCCACGTCCGGGGGCCGGTAGAATGCCGGCATGGCTGATCTACTTGCCCATCTCAATCCACAGCAACGGGCCGCTGTCACCGTCCCTGGCGGACATGCACTGATTCTGGCGGGAGCCGGCAGCGGCAAGACCCGCGTGCTCACCACCCGCATCGCATGGCTGGTCGGGTCCGGACAGTGCTCGCCGTCCGGAATCATGGCCGTGACCTTTACCAACAAGGCTGCGCGCGAGATGATGGCGCGTCTGGGGGCGATGCTGATGAGTGCCAACCCCCGGGCCATGTGGGTGGGTACCTTCCATGGTCTGTGCAACCGGCTGCTGCGGGCGCATCACCGCGATGCGGGGCTGCCGGCCAGCTTCCAGATCATGGACGGTTCGGACCAGCTGGGGGCCATCAAGCGGCTGCTGCGCGGGCTGAACGTGGATGACCAGAAGTTCCAGCCCAAGGCGGTGCAGCACTTCATCAACGGCAGCAAGGAGGCGGGGCTGCGTGCGGCCGATGTGCCCACCGGTGACGCGCACAGCCGCCGGCTGGTGGAGCTGTACGCGGCCTACGATGAACAGTGCCAGCGTGAGGGGGTGGTGGATTTTGCAGAGCTGCTGCTGCGTGCCTACGAGCTGCTCAAACGCAACCAGCCGTTGCGTCAGCACTATCAGCAGCGCTTCCGGCACATCCTGATCGACGAGTTCCAGGACACCAACGACCTGCAGTACCGCTGGCTGACGCTGCTGGCGGCCGGCGGGGCGTCGCTGTTTGCGGTGGGCGACGACGACCAGTCGATCTACGCCTTCCGTGGTGCCAACGTGGGCAACATGGCGGCCTTCGAACGCGACTATGCCGGCCCGCAGCTGATCCGTCTGGAGCAGAACTACCGCTCGCACGCGCACATCCTGGATTCGGCCAACCATCTGATCCGCCAGAACACCGGCCGGCTGGGCAAGGACCTGTGGACGGATGCCGGCGAGGGCGAGCCGGTGCGGGTGTTTGCCGGTTTTTCGGACCGTGACGAGGGCAACTGGATTCTGGACGAGATCCGCGCGCTGGTGGCCGACGGCATGGAACGTTCGGAAATCGCCATCCTGTACCGCGCCAATGCCCAGTCGCGCATTCTGGAGCACACGCTGTTCTCGGCCGGGGTGCCATACCGGGTGTATGGGGGCCTGCGCTTCTTCGAGCGGGCCGAGATCAAGCATGCGCTGGCCTATCTGCGGCTGATCGAGAATCCGGATGATGATGGCGCCTTCCTGCGGGTGGTGAATTTCCCGGCACGGGGCATCGGTGCCCGCACGCTGGAAAACCTGCAGGATGTGGCACGCACGCATGGCATCAGCCTGTACAAGGCGGTGCCGATGGCGGGCGGTGCCGGGGGCGTGCGGCTGGCGCAGTTCGTGGCCATGATCGAACGGATGCGCGAAAACTGTGCGCAGCTGCCGCTTTCCGAGGCCATCGATGAGGTGATCGCCCGCAGCGGGCTGATGAAGCACTACGAGGAAGAGCGCGAGGGCGAGGAGCGGATCGAGAACCTGAAGGAGCTGGTCAACGCGGCACTGGCTTTCCAGCAGGAAGGGGGGATCGACAACCAGACGCCGGCCAGCATGGGGCTGGCGGGGGCGGTCACGGCGCGCAGCGGTGAACAGGGCGTTGACGGTCAGGACGCTGGCACCGGTTCGGGCGTGCCCGGGCGTGCAGATTCGGGGCGTGCCGCGGACACCGGTGCGCCTGCCGGCGGTACGGTAGCCAGCCTGCCGGCCCCGGAGGCCGAGGTGCTGCCGGATGGCGCACCGCCGGTGGTGCAGGTGTCGCCGCTAGCTGCGTTTCTGGCCCATGCCTCGCTGGAATCCGGCGATGGCCAGGCCGAGGAGGGCGTGGATG
>ERZ773010.628-NODE-628-length-24335-cov-27.723394_pt1 | contig 24335 bp, 19 predicted proteins | sample MGYA00580842_ERZ773010 | MGnify/ENA primary metagenome ERZ773010 (study PRJEB29015, sample SAMEA2737982) | human oral metagenome | biome: human oral; feature: human-associated habitat; material: dental | place: China | collected 2107 ...
CAGGTGGCCGGTGTCAGGTGGCCGGTGTCAGGTGGCCGGTGTCAGGTGGCCGGTGTCAGGTGGCCGGTGTCAGGTGGCCGGTGTCAGGTGGCCGGTGGCTCCCCTCCCTGCACGCGTCCCATCTTTATGAATGTATCTCCATGTGCTTTTAATATTTAATAATGTAATGAAAAACGTGCGTCTTCGTGAAACAGCTTTACAGGTGTTGTGACCACCCATCGTGTCGTATTTGCGACACAACCGACCGTTCGTCGGCCGCCAGATCCCGCAGATGACCGCTCGTCGGCCGGCTGGACGGCAGGCGGGGGCCGTTCGTCGGTGGCGACTATCCTTTCAGCTGACGAAGTGCCCTCCTGTGCACTTCCGGAGAGGGAACGTGACACAACAACCCGTCAACAAGCAGCGCTTCGGGGCCCGCCAGCTGGCAGGCTGGATGCTGCTGTTGATTGCGTTTTCGTACATGGTCTGGATGTTTGCCTACCCCATGGCATATTCCCGGCCCGAGCAGGTTCTCTCCTACAAGATTCTCGCCTCGTCGAAGAACTTCAACGAACTCTCCAGCGTGCTGGGCTCGCTGCGCGAGCAGTCGCCGGGCATCAGTCTGGGCAGCAGCAATTCTTCCCGGCTCAAGACGCTGTGGGTGCTGGCGCGCATTCCGGCCGATACGGTCGAGCGCACCCGCGTGCTGCATCTGGCCAACCGCTCGATCCTCAAGGGGGATGCGGTCATTCTGGACGAGTTCGGCCAGACGCTGCTGTACTCGCATTTCAACAACGAGCAGGAGCCGGTGGCCGCCAGTCGTGCGCTGCCCGGCTACGCCATCACGCTGCCCGAGCTGCCCCTGCCGCTGCCGGCCGGGCACCGCCGTTTTTCCGGGGAGCATGACCTGACGCTGGTGCTGCGGCTGGAGCTGTCCAGCGCTGCGCCCACGCTGGCGCTGAACCTGTGGGATGGCGAGCGTTTCGTGGAAGCGCAGCGCCAGATCGAGGCGCAGGGCACCATGCTGGGCAGCATTCTGGTGCTGCTGGGGCTGACGGCCTTCGTGGCCGGCCAGCTGATGCACATCCGGGTGGTACGGCTGCTGGCCTACTGGCTGGGGGGGCGGGCGCTCTATCTGCTGTCGGCCGGGGGCTATCTGCAGTACTGGCTGGGCCCGTCGGCCTCCAGCATGCTGGGCACGGGGCTGGAGCAGATGGCGCAGATGTCCTTCCCCTGCGCCTGCGCGGCCCTGATGTGGGGGCTGATGGAGTCGCGGCTGGCGGGGCACCGTTTCGGGACCTGGCTGCATGCCATGTCGGTTCTGACGGTGTTTGCGCTGATCGTCTCGGGCCTGCTGCCGCCGGAAATCTTCCAGACCCTGCTGTATGTGGTGGGGGCGGCCATCATCGCCACCGTGACCGGGCTGACCGTGGTCAACCTGGGGCACCGGGTGTCGCTGATGTCCATCTGGTATCTGTGCACCCCGATTCTGGACGGTCTGGCGGCGCTCAACACGCTGCTGTATCTGCTGGGCTTCCTGAAGGCGCCGCTGCCCTGGCTGGACCTGCAGTCCACCACGCTGCTGGCGGTGATGAACGCCTCCACCGCCGTGATCGGCTATCTGGCGGCCGAGCGTTCGCGCCAGCTGCGCACGCAGGCGGCCACCATGGATGCGCTGGGACGCTATCAGGCCACCTACCAGACCATTCCCATCGGGTTGCTGTCGTTCGACCGGTCCAGCAACATCGAACGCTACAACGAGGTGGCGGTACGGCTGTTCAACGTGCCGGCCGGTGGCATCGAGCGCCGGGTCAGCACGGCTTCCGGCGCCCAGGTAGGGCACGATACCGCCGCGCTGGACCGCGTGCACGTCGATACCCTGACTGCGCTCAACGCAACCTTCCCGGCCGAACTGGCCGACCGCATCCGGCAGGAACTGGACAACTTCGAGGAAGCCGACTTCGTCTGGCGCCTGGAACAGCCCACCGGTCACAGCTGGCTGCGCGTGCAGGCCCAGAAGACCGGCAGCGGCCACGACGTGAGCCTGACCGACATCACGGCGCTGAAACAGGCCGAGCATGATCTGGTGCACGAATCCCAGCACGACAAGCTCACGGGCGCCCTGAACCGGCATGGTCTGGAGATGCGTCTGGAGACGCTGCTGCAGAACCCTGCGCAGCTGGCGCAGGTGGCGCTCTGCTATGTGGATCTGGACCGCTTCAAGGTGCTCAATGACGTGTTCGGCCACCAGGCCGGCGATGCCGTGCTGATCGACGTGGTGCGCCGCCTGCGCAGCCGGCTGGGCAGCCATGTGGAAATCGCCCGGATGGGGGGGGACGAGTTTGCGCTGCTCTTCAGCAGCAACGATCCCCCGCATCGCTATCAGGCCGAGCGGGCACTGGACGCCATTGCCGGCCGGCCGTTCTCGATTCCGCCCAAGCGCTTCGCGGTCACCGCCAGTGTGGGCGTGAGCCCCGCCGTGCCCGGCCAGCGCGCCCACCAGCTGATCGACAGTGCCGACAATGCCTGCCGCGAGGCCAAGCGCAAGGGCCGCAATCAGGTGGTGCTGTTCGAGGAGGGCGACTTCAACAGCGACACCGAGCGTCATCAGGTGGAGCTGGACGTGCTGGACCGCCTGCGCAAGACCAAGGAATTCCGCGATTTCGAGCTGGCCATCCAGCCCGTGGTGGGCCTGGGTGACGGCAACCGGCTGGGCGGGGAGATCCTGCTGCGCCACCGCACCCCCGATGGCAGCCTGCGCTCGCCGGCCGGCCTGATCGAGGCCGCCATCTACCGCGGCGAAATGGCCACCATCGACCGCTGGGTGCTGGTCGAGACGCTGCGCTGGCTCAGCCAGAACGAGCGGGCCTTCCGGGCGCTGGACTTCATCTCGCTGAACCTGTCGGCCGAGGCGCTCAGCGACGAGGCCTGCAAGACGCACCTGGTGGGCCAGGTGCGGCGCTTCCAGCACGTGGCACCCAAGCTGGTCATCGAGATCAACGAAGCCGTGGCCATGCAGGACGGCTACATGATGAAGCGCCTGATCGGCACGCTGCGCCAGCTGGGCGTGCGGGCCGCGCTGGACAATGTGGGGGCGGGCTTTCTGAACCTGTCGGCCATCAGTGAAATGGGCGTGTCCTACCTGAAGGTCGATGGTGCCTTCACCGAATCGCTGACCCGGCAGGGCAGTGGCCAGGCCGTCCTGCGCACGCTGACCGTGCTGGCCCATGAGCTGGGGATTGCCAGCGTGGCCAAGTCGGTGCAGAGCGAGCTGGTGCTGCCGGCCCTGGAGGGCATGGGCGTGGACTATGGACAGGGGCAGGCCCTGGGCAGCCCGATGCCGCTGGCCGAGTTCGAGAAAATGGCGGGCATCGGGGCCGGCATCGAGCCGCCCGTGCGTGCCGATGCCGCAAGCGCCTCACGCGCCGATGCCGAAACGGCGCTGCGTACCGGTGCCCTGGTGCCGCCGCTGGCGGTCGATCATGCCACGGCGGTCCAGAGCGTCCAGGGGGCCATGGCAGCGCAGACCGCTCAGACCGTGCGTCCGTCGCGGATGCCGGGGGATGTTCCGGCGGTACGCCCTTCGCTGGGGTGAGGTGCGGCGCAGGGCCTGTTCCGCCTTCATCGTGTTGTGGTGTGGCTATCGTGTGAGGCGTGGCTATCCTGGGGCTTTCAGCAGCCGAATGCAGGGACGGCCTGACCTGCCGGGCGCTCAGAAATCTTCGTCGGCCCGCAGATAGCGCCACTGCCCCGGTGGCAGCTGTCCCAGCGTCACCCGGCCCATGCGGATGCGCTTGAGCCCCGTGACCGTCAGCCCCACCAGCTCGCACATCCGGCGGATCTGCCGGTGCCTGCCCTCCTGCAGCACGAAACGCAGCTGCTCCGGGTTCTGCCAGCTCACCTGGGCCGGCTTCAGGGCCTTGCCGTCCAGCGAGAGCCCGTGCCGCAGCAGCTGCAGCCTTTCGCGCGGGAAGGCCGCTTCCACCTCGCGCTCGATGCGCCCGTAACGCACCCGTACCAGATATTCCTTGGTGGCTTCGGCATCTTCACCGATCAGCTGGCGGGCCACCCGCCCGTCCTGCGTGAGTACCAGCAGCCCCACCGAATCGATGTCCAGCCGGCCCGCGGCGGCCAGTCCGCGCAGGTGGGCGCGGTCGAAACGCCGGCCGCTGGTATCGCCCTGCCACTGGTTTTCCGGGCGGATCAGCGTCACCGCAGGCCGGTAGCCATCCTCGGCCTGGCCACTCACATAGCCCACCGGCTTGTGGAGCAGGATGGTCACCCGCCCGGCCTGCTGCTGCGTGGCGGCGCGCTTCACTTCCACCCGGTCGCCCGGCAGCACCTTCTGGCCCATCACCACCGGTTTGCCGTTGATGTGCACCCAGCCGCGTCCGATCCAGTCATCGGCCTCGCGTCGCGAACACACGCCCGTGCGGGCCAGGTATTTGTTGAGCCGCTCGCCTTCGGGCGGGATGGGGGCGTTGCCGGTGGCCGGGCGGGAGGGCTGCGTCTGCTGGCCATGCCGGCCAGGGGCACGGGATGTCCGTTCGATGCGCGAATCAGGGGAACGCCGTTGGGCGGGTGTGGGTTTCAGGGGAGGCATGGGTATGCTGGTGGATTCACTTGTAGTACACTGTACGCCATATTCTTGAATGGGAGATTGTCATGGCAAAAATCCAGGCCCGGATTCCCGATGATGTTCAGAATGTAGCATCCGCGGTGATCGAAGCCACCGGATTGACGGTATCGGACGCCGTGCGCATGTTCATGACCAGGATCGCCATGGACCGCGCGCTGCCGCTGGATCTGTTTCAGCCCAGTCCTGAAACCGTCCAGGCGATCCAGGATGCCAGGGCGGGGAGAATGACCCGGACCTCACTGGAAGGTATTCGTGCCCTGCTCAGGGAGGATGAGGACGAGACCGTTTCCCGGCTGGAAGATGCGGGAAATTGAATACTCTGGCCAGTTCCGGCGTGATCTCAAGCGGGAGCGCAAAGGCGCCCATGGCAGCACGCTGGAAGCCGATCTCATGCCTGCGCTGGAGGCATTGGCCAATGATGAAAAGCTGCCTTTCCGGATGAGGGATCATGCGCTGACAGGCAACTGGCGCGGCTGTCGTGACTGTCACATACGGCCTGATCTGGTGCTGATCTATCAGAAACCGGATTCAGAGCGTCTGTTGCTGCTGCGGATTGGTTCCCATGCCGAATTGCGGCTCTGAGAGTGCGTCATGGGTTCGATTTTCACCGTGCAGGCCCAGCCATGTGCTGACAAGGTGCCATGTGCAGGCAAGGCTGTCAGCTCATCATGATCCGGAGCCTGCCCGGAGGCCTCTTTGACCGCCGCTCAGCGCTGATGCGCGATCACGCGATCCTTGATCTTGTCGTACACGCTGGCCGGGATGATCTTTTTCGTTTTCAGGTCATCCTTGCCCGTGTAGGGGCGGCCCTTGACGATGGCCTTCGCACGCGCCTCGCCGATGCCGGGCAGCTGTGCCAGTTCGGATTCGGAAGCACTGTTCAGGTCCAGCTTGCCGGTGATGCCTGCTTTGCTAGCGTCCGTGGCGGACTGGGTCTTGCCGGAAACGGCGCTGGCCTTGCCGGAGACCTTGTCCTTCATTTTTTCGCCGGCGTGCTTCATCGAATCCTTCGCGCTGGACGTGGCGTCGGACTTGCTGCCCAGCTTGCCGGTCAGCGCGCCTTTGGTTTCGGTGACCTTTTCCTTCGCGCCCGAGAGCAGCTCACCCTTGTCGGCGGCCTGGGCCGGGGTGGTGAAGGCCAGTGTCAGCGCGGCCAGCACGCCCAGTGCGGCCAGCGAGGATTTTGGATGTTTCATGGTGTCTTCCCTGGGAAGCGTAGAACGGAAGCAAAGGTTACCAAATTGTTGCAGTGTTCTGCGGCAATGCCACCATCATTCACAGTGCGTGAAGCCGGTGCCTGTCATGGCAACCAGCCTTGCGGGGCCGGGGCTGGGTCGGGGCTGGGTCGGGGCTGGGTCGGGGCTGGGTCGGGGCTGGGTCGGGGATGGGTCGTGGTCGTGGTCGTGGTCTGAGCGGGGGACCTGAGCGGGGGCCGGGCGGGCTCATCCGTTGCGGATCAGCCGGAACGTCAGGTTCACCCGGGGGGCGGTGATGCGGGCGCTCTTCATCAGGGCATGCTGCCAGTGGGTCTGGGTTTCTCCGCGCATGACGATCAGCTGCCCATGGCCCAGCCACATCTCGACCTTCTCCCGCGTACGCCGGTGCCGGAAGACGAACTTGCGGGTGGCGCCGAAGCTTACCGAGGCAATGGTGTTGCCCGGTCCCAGCTCGCGTTCGTCATCACTGTGCCAGGCCATGCCCTGCGTGCCGTCTTCATAGCGGTTGAGCAGGCAGGCGTTGAAGGGGACGCCCAGCCGCTGCACCACGCGGTCGCGCAGCGCCCGCAGGGGATCGGCCCACGCCTGCGCCCGGTGGTCCACGCCCGAATAGCGGTAGTTGAAGGCCTCGTCGCCGTACCAGGCTATCTGCCGCGCGGTGACGATGGTTTTGCCGTACAGGCGGATCTGGTCATGCTGCCAGGGCACATGGTCCAGCAGCCAGGCCAGCAGGGCGTCGGCTTCGGCAGCAAACACCGCACCATGATCATTGACGATGCCATCGTACGGCAGCAGGTTGCGTGCCGGATCGGTCGTGGTGGTGTCGGCGGCGCTGTTGCCGAAGAGGGGGAGGGTGGCAGGCGTCATGACAGGCAGCGGGTATGGGGTGCGCACAGTACACGGGCCAGTGTACGGGATTGCGTACTGGGTGCTGTGTACTGGGTGCTGTGTACGAGGTGCTGTGTACGAGGTGGTATACGGGGCTGCCGCGGCACGGGCATGTGCCGGACCGGTGGCACAGCGGACATGACATGACCTGCGTCAAGGGTATTAGGGTTGCCCCCAATGGCGAGGGCGTCCATAAAGGATAAAAATACGTTTCATGCGGTTTTGCCACGGGGGACCTGGAGACACCCCGGTGGCAGTGTGAGGAGACCCGGCTGCCCCCTAACGCACCAAACCGGCCGGACACAGATAACGTACCGCAGAATGAAAAAAGCCCGCACGGATAAGCGTGCGGGCTAATCCACCAAAGGAGGAGGTGGAGGAGACAGTTTCATTATAGGTATCAGCCGGTAGCATTGCAAGCCCTCAGAGGGCTTTTTTGTTCAAATATAGTTGCGCAACGCCAGTTTTTGATACATGGCAGATACAAAAGGCCCGGACCACGCCTTGTGACCCGGGCCTTTTGCCCGTATGCGGGGCTTTTGTTCGTGTTTGCCTGGCGGGGTACCCGCTCCCGGGTGTACCGCAGCCGGATGAATGAATCATGCGCCCGGCAGGGGCGCGGTACCGGGTGGCACTGCCCGGGATGGTCCGGCGTGGTGCCCCTGCCCGGGCACCCTGACCAGGCAGCAGGCTCCATGACCAGGCAGCAGGCACCCTACCCGAGCACCCGGTCCTGCAGCAGATTCAGCACACGGTCGTCGACGCGGTTGTCGAACTTGCGGGCAAACAGGTGTTCGGACTTCAGCAGCCGGGCCTGGTCGGCCATGGTGAGCACGCGCGGGTGCGAGCCGCCGCCACTCCAGTCCTCGTCGTGCATCATGTGGTTGTGCATCGAGTCGGCGAAGGGCGAATTGCTGATGAAGCTGTGTACCAGCACTTCTTCCGGCCGGTAGCCGTGCCGCAGTGTCTTGACCCACAGCGGCAGCTGGGGCGATTCGATCAGGTGCTGGCAGAAGGCCCGGCTCAGGGCCATGTAGGGGCGGCCGCCCACGTAGCGGCTGTGGCCCAGATGGGTTTTCCAGCGGTTCCACCGCACGCGGGGCAGGGTGACGCCGCGTTTCATGAAGGGGGGTTCGACACGCACGCGCTGCACGCGGGCATAGGGGTCGTCCCAGGTGGCGACCGGGTCCACCACGTTCATGATGTTGCGGTCACGGTGGGCCGTCATCCAGGCGCGGATTTCCTTCTGCGACTTCAGCGGGAAGTCCTGTCCGCTGAGGGTGACCAGCATCTCCCACGGTTCGGGGCGGGCCAGCAGCATGCGGATGCCGTCCAGCCGGGCCTGCATCAGGCTCCACGACGCCCAGCGCAGATCCCGCGGTGGCGCGATGATCACGTTGGCGTGGCGGCGGGTGACGGCCTGCAGGGCGGGCTCGTTGCCGCTCAGCCCCTTGCTGTCGGGGATGACCAGATAGAGATTGTCGGGGTGCTGGATGCAGTAGAGCATCTGGGCCAGTTGCTCTGGCAGTTGATGCGCAATGATCAGGTAGGCAAGACGCATGGCACGGATTCCAGGGAGGAGGGCGCTCGCCGGCCCGAAGGCTGGCTTGGTGGAGGCCTGTACGCCGCGGTGAGGGCGGCTTGTTTTAGGGTGGAACGGAGGTTCCCGTGCAGTACGGGAACCCCCAGCGCCGGCCTCTCTATGATGCGGCCAGTCATGGGGGCACCACGGCTGCAGGGGGATTAGACCGCAATTATGTGTCTTTGCTACGACAATTTGTAACTTCTGGGGCGCAACGGTTGCCCGGAACCGTGGTGTGGCTGGTACGGATGTATTTTTTCAGCCCATGAAAAAAGGGGATGCAGGCATCCCCCATTGATCGTTGCGTCGTTATGGTGTAACGGCAGCCTGTTTTTGCGCCAGGCTGTGCTTCAGCCCCCCATGCCCGGCATGCCGCCGCCGCCCATCAGGCCCTTCATGCCCTTCATGGCGCGCATCATTTTGGCCAGGCCGCCCTTCTGCATTTTCTTCATGACCGACTGCATCTGCGAGAACTGGTTGAGCAGCCGGTTGACCTCGTGCACGGCCACGCCGGCGCCGGTGGCGATGCGGCGCTTGCGGGCGGCCTTGATCAGCTCGGGCTTGTGACGCTCGGCCGGCGTCATGGCGTGGATGATGCCCTGCATGCGGCGCATGTCGCGCTCGGCCTTGTCCATGTCCTGCGCGGTGGCCTTGCCCTGGATTTCGGCGGGCATCTTCTCCATCAGCGAGCTGAGGCCGCCCAGCTTCTTCATCTGGCTGATCTGCGCCAGGAAGTCGTTCAGATCGAAGCCGGCACCACTCTTGAACTTGCTGGCCAGTTCGGCGGCGGCCTCGTGGTCCACATTGGCCTGTGCCTGCTCGACCAGGGCGACGATGTCGCCCATGCCGAGGATGCGGTTGGCCATGCGGTCCGGGTGGAACACATCCAGCCCGGTGAGCTTCTCGCCCACGCCTACGAACTTGATCGGCTTGCCGGTGATGGCCTTGACCGACAGCGCGGCACCGCCACGGGAGTCACCGTCGAGCTTGGTGAGCACCACGCCGGTCAGCGGCAGCGTTTCGCTGAACGCCTTCGCGGTGTTGACGGCATCCTGACCCTGCATGGCATCGACGACGAACAGCGTCTCGACCGGATTCAGGGTGTCGTGCAGCAGGCGGATCTCGTCCATCATGGCCTGGTCGATGCCCAGCCGGCCGGCCGTGTCGACGATCAGGACGTCGTGATAGTGGTTCTTCGCCCATTCCACCGCCGCGCGGGCGATGTCGGAGGGCTTCTGGTCGGGCTGCGACGGGAAGAAGTCCACGCCGGCCTGGCCGGCCACGGTGCGCAGCTGCTCGATGGCGGCTGGGCGGTACACGTCGCACGACACCACCAGCACCTTCTTCCTGCGGTTTTCGGTGAGCCATTTGCCGATCTTGCCCACCGTGGTGGTCTTGCCGGCACCCTGCAGGCCGGCCATCAGGATGATGACGGGCGGCTTGCTGGCCAGATCCAGTTCGGCCGTCTCGCCGCCGATCAGGTCGATCAGCGCGTTGTGCACGATGCCCACCAGCGCCTGTCCGGGGCTGAGCGACTGCAGCACTTCCTGGCCCAGCGCCTTTTCCTTGACCTGGGCGATGAAATCGCGCACCACCGGCAGGGCCACATCGGCCTCCAGCAGGGCGATGCGGATTTCGCGCAGCATTTCCTGCGTGTTGGTTTCGGTGAGGCGGGCCTCGCCGCGCATGGTCTTGACGATGCGCGCCAGGCGCTGGGACAGACTGTCGAACATGGGCTATGCGGCCGGGGGCCGTTCAGAGGGACGTGGCAAAGGGAAAGGTGCAGAAATGGCTGCCGTGCCGCGGTGCGCCGCCCGTGTGCGGGGCGCTGCGCTGCCCGTACATGCCGGGAGCAACCTCGACATGCGGCCCAGCCCCGACAGCCGGGAGCCGCACCGGACAGGCCGGCGCCGGGTACGCGGCGGAATCCGTGTGGCAGGAAACACAATAGCGGAACCGCCCGGCGCCCCGCAAGGGCTGCCTGCGCGACCATTCCCCGGATGCTTTCCTTGTGCCGGGCTTTCCAAGGTAAACTGCGGCAGTGGGCATTGTACTGATTCTCCTCTTCGTGGCGGTTGGGCTTTACGCACTGGTCTTCTGGCGCGCTCTGATACATGACGCGCAGAACAGGGCGCGCAGCGCCCATGCCGCGCGGTCTGCGCATGCCATGCCGTCCGCATCGCCTGCCCCATCTGCTTCGTCTGCGCCGGCCCCCGCGCGATCCCCGGCTGCATCGACCGGGGGCGGACGCCGCCGCGATCCACTGCTGGGGGCTGCCCTGCTGGCACACATGGCGGTGCTGCTCTGGCCCTGGCACGAAGATGTCTTCCATTTCGGCTTTGCCTACCTGCTGTCGGCCACCGTTTGGATTGCGCTGGTGCTCATCTGGCTCGAAAGCCGGCACATGGTCATCGGCCGCCTGCCCGTGCTGCTGGCGCCGCTGGCCATGGTCGTGGTGGTGCTGCCGCAGTTCTTTCCCGGGGCCGGTTTTCCGCTGCACCAGCAGGCGCCGTTCTTCGTGCCGCATCTGGTCATCGGTACGCTCGCCTATGGCGTGGTGTTTCTGGCCGCACTGCAGGCCCTGCTGATGGCGGCGGCCGAACACCGGCTGCATCCGCGCCGGCAGGAGCGCCCCGGTCCGCTCACCGCACTGCTCGCGCGTGGCCATCAGGCGCTGCCGCCCCTCATGGTGCTCGAGCGCATGCTCTTCAGGGTGATCAGCGTGGCCTTCGTGCTGCTGCTGCTCACCACGGTCAGCGGCAACGTGTTCAGCGAGGAAATCTTCGGCCGCCCGCTTACCTTCAATCACAAGACGGTGTTTTCGCTGGTGGCCACCGTGTTCTTCGGGCTGCTGCTGCTGGGGCGGCGCCTGTGGGGCTGGCGGGGCCGGCTGGCCATCCGGCTCACGCTGGGGGGCTTCATCCTGCTGCTGCTGTCCTACGTGGGCAGCCGCTTCGTGCTGGAAGTGATCCTCAACCGGATCTAGCGCGTGTCATGGATGCATTCATGATGCCTCGTGGCACAGGGAACCCCTGCAAAAGTCTGCGAGCGTTTTTGACCCAGGATCGCCCGGTCATGGAGGCCAGCGTGTCGCAGGACTTTTGCAGAGGCTTCTGGGGCCAGCACAGGGACGAAGGGTCCATGACACGGCCATCGGCCATGACGCTCATCATTTCGACGGTTTGCCATCATCGTGGGTAAATTCTTTTTCTGGACGCTGGTCGTCTGCCTCATCGTCATGTTTCTGCGCCGCCAGGGGGCGCTGGCCCGCGCACGTCGCGAGATGCAGCAGCGGCCTGCCGGTACGGCCGGGCCTGGCGGTTTTGCCGGCAGGGCAGGTTCCGCCCGTGGCAACAGTGCGGATGATCTGGCCACCTCGCAGAACCCCGACGTGATGATGTCGTGCGCGGTCTGCGGCGTGCACCTGCCGGCCTCCGAAGCCATCTTCGCGCACGGACACGTGTTCTGCTGCGAGGAACACCTGGCGCAGGGGCGCAACCTGCGCGCCGGCCAGCGTCTCGAATGACGTGGCATCCCCCCGGTCTGGTGACTGCATGACACATCTGCGGCATGCTGCGCGGAATTGGCCATGGCCGGCCCATTCGCGGTCTGGTGACTGCATGTCATATCCGTGGCATGGCACCCGCCCGGCACAGGTTATCCGCCCCACACGGGTTATATACCCTGCATCGCCGGCGAGGGACATGCAGGCGACCGGCTCAATGTCTTTTCGTGCAGGACTGACGTGGCACTGACTCCCCAGGACCTGCCGCTGCAGCAGGCCAGCACCTTCTGGACTTCGCTCCGCTATCTGGCCGACGGGCGTTTCATCATCGCCCTGCTGCTGCTCATCTACATTCCCGTGCTGGGGCCCGACACCACGTCCGCGCAGCCCTTCCAGCGCAGCCTCTTCATCAGCCTCACCGCGTTCTACATGGGCTTTGCGGTGCTGTGCTCCGTGGCCGTGCGCCGGGTGCGGCGCGGATTTTCCTTCCAGCTGTTCACGCAGGTCACGATCGATGTGCTGGTGCTGGGACTGATCGTCTATGCCAGCAACGGCCGCAGTGGTCTGGGAGCGCTGCTGATCACGCCGGTGGCGGGGGTGGCCATCCTGTCGCACACCATGCCGGCACTGGGCGTGGCGGCGGCCGCATCGATGATCCTGCTGGGCGAGACCACGCTGCGCATCCTGCAGCGCCACGAAATGGGGGCCGCGTCCATCGGCAACGAACTGATGGTGGCGGCTTTCATCAGTGCCACGCTGTTCTTCACGGCGCTGGTGATCAGCCGGCTCGCCCGGCGCCTGGCCATGCAGGAGCGGCTGGCCATCCGTCGCGGTGAAGACCTGCGCAACCAGCGGGCCATTCATGCGCTGGTGGTGGCCGAGCTGGACCAGGGCGTGATCGTGTTCGACCCGCGCGGGGTGCCGCGCGACATGAATCCGCGCGCGCGCCGCATGCTCAACCTGCCTTCGGGCACGCCGGTGTCGCAGGCCGATCCGCAGACCCTCGATGCCCTGCGCCAGCTGCTGGCCTCGCCGGCCAATGTGGCCGACCTGCAGATCCGCCGCCGGGGGGAGAGCACCCGGCTGCGTGCCCGCGTGCTGACGGGGGGGAACATCCCCATCGACGAGCTTGGTGAGACCCCATACTATACGGATGCCGATAACGGCCAGGGCGGCCGACCCCTGCTGGACCGCGTGGTGCTGCTCGAAGACCTCAAGCGCATCGAGGACCAGGCCCAGCAGCTCAAGCTGGCGTCGATGGGGCGACTGTCGGCGTCCATCGCCCACGAAATCCGCAACCCGCTGGCCGCCATCCGTCATGCCGGGGCGCTGCTGGGTGAACAGGCCGACCTGCACGGCAGCACGGCCCAGAAACGCCTGACCGACATCATCGAAAAAAGCACGCTGCGCATCGACCGCATCGTCGAGGATGTCCTGTCCATGGCCCGCCGGGGGGCGATGCGTGAGGCGCTGGACCTGCCCGATTTCATGGCGCAGTTCATGCCGGAATTTCTGGCCAATGCTCAGGCCTCCGGCGCACAGACGGTGGCGCTGGAGGGCGAATCGCGCATCAGCCTGCGTTTCGACAGCACGGCGGCCTGTGCATTCGACCCGAATCACCTGCGTCAGGTGCTGGTGAACCTGCTGTCCAACGGGCTGCGCTATGCCTCGAACGCGCCGGGCGCCGTGCTGCTGCTCTGGACGCAGACGGCCGCCGGGGTGTCGCAGCTGTGGGTGCTGGACGACGGGCCGGGCATTGCCCCGGAGCGCCGCGTGCATCTGTTCGAACCTTTCTTCACCACCGAATCCCGTGGCACCGGCCTGGGCCTGCACCTGACGCAGGAACTGTGCACCGCCAACGGGGCTTCCATCCGCTACGAGGCGCCGCTGATGCTGCCGGCCGACATCCAGAGCCGCTACGGCGCAGGTTTTCTGATCACGCCTGCCCAGGGTGCCCTGACGGTGCAGGCCCAGCGCGAGGACGAATGTGTCCATGATACGCGCCATGAATCCGGACAACCTGCCGGGGCCGCCTGAAGACCATCCGGTACCTGCCGATTTTTGGGAGAATGACAGCCATGAATACCGCTCCGGGAAATGCACGCCACCCGTCCGCCCGCCCGGCACGCGTGCTGGTGGTCGATGACGAGGAAAGCCTGCGCGAACTGCTGGAACTGACCCTGCAGGGCATGGGGCTGGATGTGGACGTGGCCGCGGATCTGGCCCAGGCCCGGGCACTGCTCGGGAACCATCGCTATTCGCTGTGCCTGACCGACATGCGTCTGCCCGACGGCAATGGACTGGATCTGGTGCGGCTGATCAATACCCAGTGGCGCGACACACCGGTGGCGGTGATCACTGCCTATGCCAGCGCCGAAAATGCGGTGGCCGCCCTGAAGGCCGGTGCCTTCGATTATCTGAACAAACCGGTGGGACTGGATGCGCTGCGCACGCTGGTGCGCTCGGCCCTCAAATCCCTCGATGCACCGGCCGGTCGCCAGAGTGCCACCCCGGCCGCCGCACCGGTGTCCAGCGCCCGCACGCAGCTGCTGGGCACGTCGCCGGCCATCGATGCGGTGCGCGTGTCCATTGCCCACATGGCACGCAGCATGGCACCGGTGCATGTGACGGGCGAATCCGGTTCCGGCAAGGAGCTGGCGGCGCGCCTCATTCACCAGCTCAGCGGCCGGGCCGAAGGGCCGTTCATTGCGGTCAACTGTGGTGCCATTCCCGAAAACCTGATGGAGTCGGAATTCTTCGGTTACCGCAAGGGTGCATTCACCGGGGCCGATGCCGACCGGATCGGTTTCTTCATGGCGGCCAACGGGGGCACGCTGTTTCTCGACGAGGTGGCCGACCTGCCGCTGGCCATGCAGGTCAAGCTGCTGCGGGCCATTCAGGAAAAACGCATCCGCAAGGTGGGGGCCGTGGCCGAAGAGGCGGTGGATGTGCGCATCGTCAGCGCCACCCACCAGAATCTGGCACAGTGCGTGACGCAGGGCCGTTTCCGGCAGGACCTTTTCTATCGTCTGAACGTGATCGAGCTGCGCATGCCCGCGCTGCGCGAGCGGCAGGAGGACGTGGGCATTCTGTCGGAAGCCATTCTGCAGCGTCTGGCAGCGCGTGCCGGCCTGCAGGCGGTGCCGCAGCTTTCCAGCATGGCGCTGCGCTACCTGCAGGGCTATCCGTTTCCCGGCAACGTGCGTGAGCTGGAAAACATTCTGGAGCGCGCCCTGGCGTTTTCCGATGGCCGCGTGATCAACGTCGAGGATCTGGGCCTGCGTCCGGCCGTGTCGGCGGAAGAAGAACGCGAACCTGCACTGCCCGACGAAACCGCTGGCCGTCCGGTCATGGACGGGGTGCACGGCACGGGAATGCCCGGGCGGGGCGCAGAGGATGCGTCCGGTGTGGCGGGACAGGGCTGGCGCATGGTCGATGGCATCCCCAGCTCGCTGCCCGATTATCTCGACCAGATGGAACGCGATGCCATCATGGCGGCACTGGAACGCACGGGGCACAATCGCACGGCCGCCGCGCGGCTGCTGGGCATCACGTTCCGCGCATTGCGCTACCGGCTGCAGCGGCTGGGCATGTGAACAATGGGCGGATGGGAGGTGGCACACCATGAATGATCAGGACCATATCCAGTATCGGGATGGTGTCCCACCGCACTGCCCGGCGCCCTGGCTGCCCGGCATGCGCATCATCGACAGTCCCAATTTCGATGAACGTCCGCCCGGCACGGTCATCGATACGGTGATCCTGCACTACATCAGCCTGCCGCCCGAACATTTCTCGGGGGATGCCGTTGCCCGCCTCTTTACCAACAGCCTGGATGCATCGGCCCATCCCGGTTTTGCGGGGCTGGAAGGCTTGAGGGTGTCGTCGCACTTTTTCCTGCGCCGCCATGGCGGACTGGTGCAGTTCGTTCCCCCCGAAAAACGGGCGTGGCATGCAGGTGTATCCCGCCTGCTGGATCGTGAGCGCTGCAACGACTTCTCCATCGGTATCGAACTGGAGGGCAGCAGCCACCGCCCGTTCACCGACACACAATACCGCCGCCTGCAGCAGCTGCTGGAGCGGCTGTTTGCTGCCTGGCCCATCCGGTACATTGCCGGGCACAGCGACGTGGCACCCGGCCGCAAGGAAGATCCCGGGCCTTATTTTGAATGGCCGCGCCTGCAATCCGTGCTGGACGCGCACGGGGTGGTGCGCCCATTTGGGGATGCCCCCTGACGTTTCCGGTCATGTACTGCCGGGGGTGTGCAGGCGGGACGGGCGACATCAGGTGGTGTGAAACCTGGGGGTAATTGAGGATATTCGGGGGATTTTTTGGGGTTCGGGCTGCAAAATGCCCCGGAAGTGCCCCCGAAGTTCGTGGATAACATTGCAATATACATATTGCTCACGTTATGATCGGGCCATTCTGCTTTCCCGGACGGTTCTGCCTGACGTGGACAATCTCCCGGCAGGACTTTCCCGGCCAGGAAAGCGTGACCACTTCGGGGGCGGTCGTCGCCCCTTCACGCTAGGGACCCTCTGCAAAAGTCTGCGAGCGCTTTGAGCCCAGGATCGGGATGAGCCAGAAGGCGCCATTTGTCGGCAATAGCAGGGCTATTGGCGACAAATGGCAACGCACTGGATCGCCCGAGCATGGGAATCAAAGTGCCGCAGGACTTTTGCAGAGGGTCCCTGGATCGGCCTATTGGCATGACCTGTCATTCCTGTTCGAGGAGCTTCTGATGGCAACAACCACCCGCAAGACGGCGGTGGCGAAAAAAACCGTCGGCCGCAAGCCGGCAACCCGAGGCAGCAAGGCTGCAGCAGATTCTGTCACCCGTCGTGCCACCACGGCCCGCGCTGCTGCAACCACCAGCCGCGCTGCAGCCGCCCCTGCCGCTTCGACCACACGGGGGCGCCGCAAGGCCGCAGAAGCCGTTGCCGAACCGGTGCGCCGCACCCGCAAGACAGCCGCCGAACCCGAGGCAGCGGCAGCACCCAAACGCCGTGGCCGTCCGCCCAAGGCCGAGACACTGGCAGCCCGCGCTGCTGCCGCCGCTGCGGCCACGCCGGCCCGTCGCGGTCGCAAACCGAAGGCCGAGGTGGAAGCAGCAGTCGCCACGCCGGCCCGCCGCGGTCGCAAGCCGAAAGCGGAAGTGGAAGCCGTGGCCGAGGCGCCCAAACGCCGTGGCCGTCCGCCGAAGGCCGAGACACTGGCCGCCCGTGCTGCTGCTGCCGCTGCGGCCACGCCGGCCCGTCGTGGTCGCAAACCGAAGGCCGAGGTAGAAGCTGCAGCCGCCACGCCTGCACGCCGCGGTCGCAAGCCGAAGGCGGAAGTGGAAGCCGTGGTCGAGGCGCCCAAACGCCGTGGCCGCCCGCCGAAGGCCGAGACACTGGCAGCCCGTGCTGCCGCCGCCACCGCTGCCACGCCGGCCCGTCGTGGTCGCAAACCGAAGGCCGAGGTGGAGGCTGCAGCCGCTGCACCGGCCCGTCGCGGTCGCAAGCCCAAGGCTGAAGTGGAAGCCGTGGTCGAGGCACCCAAACGCCGTGGCCGTCCGCCGAAGGCAGAGACACTGGCAGCCCGTGCCGCCGCTGCGGCCACGCCAGCCCGTCGCGGACGCAAACCGAAGGCCGAGGTGGAAGCAGCAGCCACTGCACCGGCCCGTCGCGGTCGCAAGCCGAAGGTGGATGTGGAAGCCGTGGCCGAAGCGCCCAAACGCCGTGGCCGTCCGCCCAAGGCCGAGGCGCCTGCCGTGCTCACCACCACGCCTGCGCGTCGTGGTCGCAAGGCGGCTGATGCCGCGCCCGTGCTGACCACGTCGGCCACGCCCGCGCGCCGTGGCCGCAAGGCTGCTGCCGACGTGGAGGTGGCCGCGGCACCGAAGCGTCGCGGTCGCCCGCCCAAGGCGGAAACGCTGGCTGCCCAGGTCGCGGCCACGCCGGCACGTCGTGGCCGCAAGCCGAAGGCCGAGGTGGAAGCCGCGGCCGCCGCACCGGCACGCCGTGGCCGCGCCGCGGGCAGCGCCCAGGCCGCCTGGCCGTTCCCGACGGGGCGTCGTCCCTGATCTCCCTGCCGGTTGCCCATCGTGGCACCGGCCCCCCCTGCAGCCGCCCGGGCGCTCGCGCGTTCTGGCGGCTGCAGGCATTTTGGGGCGTGATGCGGGTCCCGGATGGGCGAATGCGCCCATGCCACTCGTCAGGGGCACAGGGTGACGGGCGGCGCAGTGGTATGCTGCGGCCTGTCGTTTTCAACTGTCGATGTTTTTCGGGGGATCAAGATGCAGCCCATTCTCTGGATGCTGATTCAGACCGTCGCGTCGCTGGTGGCCAGTGTCTGCCTGCTGCGCGCCTATGCCAGATATCACGGCATGCATCCGCACGGCAATCCGCTGGTGGGGTTTGCCCATGCACTGAGCCAGTGGCTGGTTCTGCCACTGTCGCGGGTCGTCCGGCCATCGGGTCGCATCGACTGGCCCAGCCTGGCAGGGGCCGTGCTGATCGGGCTGGCCACGGCGCTGATGTTCTCTGCCCTCTGGGGGCTGGCGCTCAACCCGCTCTACATCCTGCTGGTGGGCGTGCTGTGGGTGGTACGCTGGGGGCTGTATCTGGCCATGATGCTGATCATCGCCTCGGCCGTGCTGTCGCTCATCAATCCGCAGGCGCCGCTGGCCTGGCCGCTGGCTGCGCTGACCTCGCCGCTGCTGCGTCCGTTTCGCCGTGTGGTGCCGCTGATGGGGCAGTTCGACCTGTCGCCGCTGGTGGCCCTGCTGGTCATTCAGGTGCTGCTGGTGCTGCTCGATCCCACGCTGGTGCTGAGCACGATGGGCGGGCTGGCACGCTATTCGGCCGGGTGAACCCGTGACCTGAACGTCACGGGTTCAGGTCAGTTTTGCAGGCGCGCGTGCTGCCTCACCACGGCTGTGCGCCGTAGGCGGCGGCGTAGCGGGCAGCGATGTCGCTGCGCGAGGGGCTGTGGTTCTGCGGCCCCGGCGATTCGATCTTGATGGCGCCCATCACGCTGCCCAGCTGGGCGGATTTTTTCCAGTCCCAGCCGCTGGACAGGCCATATAGCAGGCCGGCGCGGTAGGCGTCACCGCAACCGGTGGGATCGACTGTGGCGTTGATGGCCACCGGGGCGATCTGTTCGACCTTGCCATCGTGGTGCAGGCGCGAGCCGTCACCGCCCAGGGTGACGATCATCGTGCCGGCGGCTTCCAGCACCTCGGCCTCGGTCCAGCCGGTCTTGTTGCAGACCATGCCGAACTCGTAGTCGTTGACGGTGAGGGCGGTGGCCTGGCGGATCATCTTCTTCAGCTCGTCGCCGCCAAGGATGGGCAGCGACTGGCCCGGGTCGCAGATGAACGGGATGCCGGCCTTTTCGAACTGGTCGCAATGCTGCACGAAGGCATCATGGCCGTTGGGCGAGGCAATGCCCCACGACACCTCCTGGCGCGGGAAGGCGTCCACCCGGGCACGGTGCGCCTCGTTCATGGCGCCGGGGTGGAAGGCGGCGATCTGGTTGGCGGCCTTGTCGGTGGTCACGAAGGCCTGCGGCGTGAAGAATTCGGGCAGCACCAGCAGCTGACGGGTGTCGATGCCCATGGCCCCGAGCTGTTCGGCGTATTCGGCGCCGTCCTTGCCGACGGTGGCCAGGATGGCCGGCGTGCCGCCCAGCAGGCGCAGGTTGTAGGCGATGTTGGCCGCGCAGCCGCCGGATTCACGTTTCAGCTTGGGCGTCAGCATCGAGATGTTGATCTGGTGAACCCGCTCGGGCAGGATGTGATCCTTGAAATAGCCGTCGAACACCATGATGGTGTCGAAGGCGACGGAACCGCTGATCAGGACGTGCTGGGTCATGTGGGTACCTGCAGGGAAGGGCTGCGCACCGCAGCCGGTTGGAGAGGGAAAGACGAACGGGCCGGTTCATGAAGACCGGTCTGGCCACAGGCGCGCGTCCGGCCATGGCATACGGGCCAGGAGGGCGGCTGGATCATGAAGGTGTGCGCTTCCATGGTGGCATGGTCGGCTGTGCTGGCGGGCTGCCGGCACGCATTACCCGCCATGGGGGTCATGGATAGAACAGCGACACGGAGTAGCCCGCCAGGTTCAGGTCGCTGGTGTCGAGCATCAGGTCCAGTGGCTGTTCGCTGTTGGGGGCCATGCCGGCTGCCTGGTCATGCCCGGCGGGCAGGTACTGGGCCGGCAGCAGCACCTTGCGCACCAGAATGGCGTTGGACGGGCCGGTGAGCGTCAGCTCCATGGCGGGCCAGCGCGTGGCGGTGCCACTGCGATTGCGCAGGATGGCCGTCATGCGGGTCTGGCCGCTTTTCTGGGTATTGCGCAGCTCGAACGATTCGATCGACAGGGCCGAGAGGTTCATCGGCGGCTGGATGGTCTGGCCGGTGAGCAGGCTGACGGCCTGGACCACCGGACGCAGGAAGGGCATGGTGTAGCTGATTTCGGTGCGATACACCGCCACCAGCTGCACGGCGGCCAGCACACCCAGCACGGCCATCAGGCTGCGGCGGCGCTTGGGGGTGAACCAGCCGGCCGATTCGGCCGATTCGTGCGTGTAACCGTCGTGCAGGCTGCCCAGGCTTTCGCGGGCGTGACTGCTGCTCCGGCGGCGACTGCGCCGGCTGCTGCCGTCCCTGCTCCGCCGGCTGCCCGATGATTCCCGGCTGCTGCCACTACTGCTACTACTGCTGCTGCTGCGGGAGGTGGCGCCTTCCGGTGCGTCGTGGGTGGTACGCGCGGCGTGGTCGTGTGCCTGATCGTCGTCGGCGTTTTCGGCGTGACGCGGCTTGTGCTGGCGCCAGATGCGGTTGGCCTCGTCGACCAGTGCGCTGGTGGCCTGGGTGTCGGGATCCAGATCGCTGTCTGCAGGCGGCTGGCTGTGGCCGCTGCGGTCGCTGCGCAGCGAGGCCGGCAGCTGGACGTTCCTGTCGTGCTCGTGACCGGGCAGGGGTGCCTCGTTGTCCGCCATGAAGAAGACGGTGTTCAGGCTGGTGTCGTCTTCCTGGGCATCGGGACGGGTGGCGACGGCAGGGGCAGCCTCCGGGGCAGGCCCGGAGGCAGGCTCAGGTGCTGGCCCAGATGCTGGCCCAGATGCTGGTTCAGGTGCCGGGCTGCGGCCCTTCATGAACCTGCTCCAGCGGCTCTGGCCGCGCGCGGACCTGTCCTTGTCCTTCCTGCTCCGGTTTCTGCCCTTGCTGCTGCCGGACGTGCCGCTGCCGGAGGGCGTCGTACCTTCGGTGGCCGCGGTGTCTTCGGTGTCTTCGGAGTCCGGGGTATCGCCGGAGCCTGCGGCGTCTTCGGAGCCCTCGGTGTCGCCGGCGTCCGGGGTGTGGCTGGAATCTGCGGTGTCTGCGGAATCTGTGCTGCTGCCGTCAGCAGCGGTTGCGGCTTCAGGTGCGTCGCCGGCGCCGGTTGCGTGGGGGGCCGGCGCGCTGGCAGGGGAGGCTGTGCCGTCGTCAACGGTGTCTTCAGCCTGGCTGGTGCCAGTGTCGGTGCCGCGGGTATCCTCCGTGCCGGTGCCGGTGCCGGTGCCGGTGGACGTGTGCGTACCGGTCGTCGTGCCGGTGGTTTCGCTGCTGCTGGCTGGAGCGCCATGAGGGGCCGGCGTGGGCTGTGCCGCGGCGGCCCTGTCTGTCTTGCCTTCCTTGCCGGTTGCGCGGGCGGCAGTGCCCTTGGTACCGGTGCTCCGGGAAGTGCCGGGGGCTTCCTCCGTGCCGGTGTCCGTGCCGGTGGAGGGCATGGTGAGGGATGGCCAGGGCTGCGCGACGGCACCGTCTTCGTCCACCTGGGCGGACGGCGTGGCGGCCGTTTCGGTGTTCCCCTGCTCGGAGGCGGCGATGAGCGTCTGCGTGACCGGGTCGGTGGTGTCGGAATCGAGCGGACCCGAACCGGGATGGGTGTCGGAGAAGGTCAGGCCGGCCGCCACGTCGTTGTAGCGGCTCTCGGGGGTACGGGGCTCCTCGGGCGCACCGGGTGCGGTGGACGGGCCGGTGGTGGTGTCCGGTGCGTGCTGGATCGTCGTCGGGTCGGCGTCATCGTCCTTGTCGACGTAGCGCAGGTGCTCGACGCCCGAGAACACGAACTGGCAGACGCCACAACGCACGAGGCCCCGGCGCAGCTTGAGCTGGTCGGGCACGACCTTGAAACTGGTCTTGCATTGCGGGCAGGTGGTTGCGAGCGCCATGACGCGATCTTGCTGTGGTGAGATATCGGGAAAAAACGACTATGTTAACGCCCGCGGACAGCTTTGGCTGTGACTGGTGTAACGGTGTGCCAGTCAACGTCACCGCCTTCAGACAGGCCGGCTGCCGGTCAGGCAGGCCCAGCCGTCACGGGTGCGCCAGGCGTGTACCTGCAGAACCGGGTCGTAATGCTGGGCCACTTCGTCGATCTGTCGCTCCAGCACGCCCGAGAGTACCAGCCGTCCACCCGGTGCCACCAGCGACGACAGGATGGGGGCCAGCAGCTTCAGCGGGGTGGACAGGATGTTGGCCACGACGAGCTGGGCCGGCGCCGGCAGGGCAGCGTTGCCGTCGAGCGCCGTGACCTGTACGCGGTTGATGCGGGCGTTTTCGGTGGTGCTGAGCACGGCCTGCGGGTCGATGTCGATGCCGATGACTTCGGTTGCGCCCAGCCGGGCAGCAGCAATGGCCAGAATGCCCGATCCGCAGCCATAGTCGATCACGCGCAGGCCGGCCACGTCGTGTTCGTCCAGCCACTCCAGGCACATGCGGGTGGTGGGATGGCTGCCCGTGCCGAAGGCCAGGCCCGGGTCGATGATCAGCGCCTCGCGATGGCCGGGCTGTGCTTCGGCGGCGTGCCAGCTGGGCAGGATGAGCAGCCGCTGGCCCACGGGAATGGGATCGAACTGGGCCTGGGTGATGCGCACCCAGTCCTGATCGTCCACCCGGCGGATGGCCAGCACGGCGGGCAGAGGCTTCTGCAGCGCTGTGGCGGCCTCGTCCAGTACCGCCAGGATGTGACCCGGGAGGACCGCGATGCTGGCGGGTGCTGCCGTGGACGCTGTTTCCGGAGTGCCCGTCGCCGCTGCCGGGTTGGGGGCGCCGGCCGACTGCGCCTCGCTGCCGTCGAACAGCACGGCCAGCCGGGTGCGCTTCCAGCCGAAGGTCTGGGGCAGGTAGCCGTCACCGGTGCCGGGCAGGCCGGCAGGGACCGGTTCGCCAAAGAGCGGCTGCTCGTCGGGCGAGTCGGCGTCGGCGTCTTCGGCCTGCATCGACAGGGCGCCGGCCTCCAGCAGGGCATCAGCCCAGGCTTCGGCCTCGTCCTTGTCGACTTCGAGGGTGATTTCGGTCCAGGTCTGGGTCATGGGGATGTGTTCGGGAACCCTGCACCAGGACGGTCATGGTGCAGGGCGTTCCGGCAGGGCAGCCGGTGTCAGGAGGCCGCCTTGCGCCCGGCCGGCATCTTTGCCGGCGACATCAGGCGTCTGCCTTGCGCCTGGGCGGCATTTTTTGCAGGCGATTCAGGCGTTTGCCTTGCGTTCAGCCAGCATTTTTTCCAGATAGTGGATGGACGTGCCGCCTTCGTTGAAGCGCCTGTCTTCCATCAGGTCGCGGTGCAGGGCAATGTTGGTGCTGATGCCCTCGACCACCATTTCCGACAGGGCGATGTTCATGCGCTGGATGGCCTGGTGGCGGGTTTCGCCATAGCAGATCACCTTGCCGATCATGGAGTCGTAGAACGGCGGCACGAAGTAGTTGTTGAAGACGTGCGAATCCACCCGCACGCCCGGGCCGCCCGGCGGATGCCAGTTGGAGATGCGGCCGGCCGAGGGAATGAACTTGTACGGGTCTTCGGCGTTGATCCGGCACTCGATGGCGTGGCCCTTGATCTTCACGTCGTCCTGCGTGAGGCGCAGTTTTTCGCCGGCGGCGATGCGGATCTGCTCCTGCACCAGATCGATGCCGGTGATCAGCTCGGTGACTGGATGTTCGACCTGCAGGCGGGTGTTCATTTCGATGAAGAAGAACTCGCCGTTTTCGTAGAGGAACTCGAAGGTGCCGGCGCCGCGATAGCCGATGGCCTTGCAGGCTTCCACGCAGCGCATGCCGATCTTGTGAATGAGGTCGCGGGCGATGCCGGGGGCCGGGGCCTCCTCGATGATCTTCTGGTGGCGGCGCTGCATGGAGCAGTCGCGCTCGCCCAGGTAGATGGCGTTGCCGTGCTCGTCGGCCAGCACCTGGATCTCGATGTGGCGCGGGTTTTCCAGATACCGCTCCATGTAGACCGCGCCGTTGTTGAACGCGGCCTGTGCTTCGCTGCGGGTGGTGGCCACCGAGCCCAGCAGCGAGGCTTCTTCGCGTACCACGCGCATGCCGCGGCCGCCGCCACCGCCGGCCGCCTTGATGATGACCGGATAGCCCACCTTGCGGGCGGTTTCGAGAATTTCCTTCGGGTCGTTGGGCAGCGCGCCGTCGGAGCCGGGCACCACCGGCACGCCGGCCTGCTTCATGGCGTCCTTGGCCGAGACCTTGTCGCCCATCAGGC
>ERZ773010.629-NODE-629-length-24315-cov-16.791756_pt1 | contig 24315 bp, 18 predicted proteins | sample MGYA00580842_ERZ773010 | MGnify/ENA primary metagenome ERZ773010 (study PRJEB29015, sample SAMEA2737982) | human oral metagenome | biome: human oral; feature: human-associated habitat; material: dental | place: China | collected 2107 ...
CCCGAAAGGGGGTGAGCGGATATGAGCGAAATGGATGCGATCATCTTGTTGGGCGTCGCCACAGGCTATATTCTTGCGATAACAAAAAAGTAACCGCCCATTCAGCCAAATGAGCGGTTGTTTAGAAAATAACAACCAATTTTTGGAAAGATGCCGCACAGGGCGTTCTTTCTATGATCATTATAACAGGTGCGTGCGCGGATGACAAGCGTTATTTCTGGAGCGCGACGACTTCGTAGGGGCGCAGGTCGCCCGCAAGCCCATCGTAGTTGCTGAGGAGTTTTGTCCAGCCCGCCGCCGCAAGACCCGCAAGGGAGTCCTCCATGAGTGGGGTGTTCTCGGCGCGGAAGTTGCAGTAGACGCGGAGCTTGCTGCTGCCGAGGGTGCGCTCGTAGGCGAGGACGCTCGCGTTCCCGCGTTCGAGGAAGAAGAGATCGCCCTTTTGGATGAGCGGCATTTCCTTGCGCAGGCGGATGAGTGTCTGATAGAAGTGAAAGACGGAGTCCGCATCCCTGCGTGCGGCTTCGGCCTGCACTGTCCGCTGACACAGGAGACGGAGGGATTGATCAATGCCACGCGGATTTCGCAGATGAAGGACGGCGTGATCATTATCAACAACGGGCGCGGGCAGCTCATTGTGGAGGCAGATCTTGCCGCCGCCCTCGCGTGCGGGAAAGTCGGCTGTGCTGCGGTTGATGTGGTGCCGCAGGAGCCAATTTGCGCGGACAATCCACTCCTCACTGCGCCGCGCTGCATCATCACGCCGCACATCTCGTGGGCGACGAAGGAGGCACGTGTGCGGATCATGCAGACGACGGCTGAGAATGTACGGTCGTTCATGGACGGTGCGCCGATGAATGTGGTGAATGAACCCTAAATAAAGGATGCGTATGTACTTGGATGGATAAAAGTATGTGCGGCTGCTGAAAGATTGCTGATAAAAGGCGCTTCCTGCGCATGAACTTTTTGTGCAAAGGCGGGGGCTTTGTGGTATAATGGGCTGAATCACTGTCTATATCCACCGAAGTTTTCTTCATATAAATTAGGAGCGTGACAATACTTGTTCGGAATATCTGCAATTTTGAAACGATTCCTCGGCGACAACAACGAAAAGGAGGTCGCACGCTACCGCGCAATGGTCGATCAGATCAACGCGCTCGAACCGGCGATGACGAATCTCACGGATGACAAGCTGACGAGCGCTACGGGGCGCTTCCGTGAGCAGCTGGCAGCGGGGCAGCCGATGGAGGAGATTCTGCCGGAGGCGTTTGCGGTCGTGCGCGAGACGTCGCGGCGCGTGCTCGGTATGCGGCATTTCGACGTACAGCTCATGGGCGGGATCTGCCTGCATGAGGGGCGCATCGCAGAGATGCGCACAGGCGAAGGCAAGACGCTCGTCGCCACGACGGCGGTGTACCTCAACGCACTCGCCGGCAAGGGCGTTCACATGGTGACGGTCAACGACTACCTCGCGCGGCGCGACAGCGAGTGGATGGGCAAACTCTACCGCTACCTCGGTCTTTCGGTGGGTCTTATCGCACACAATATGGACTTTCCGGAGCGCAAGGCGGCGTATGCGGCAGATGTGACCTTTGGAACGAACAATGAGTTCGGCTTTGACTATCTGCGTGACAATATGGTGCTCTCAGAGGGACAGATGGTGCAGCGCCCGCTCCACTATGCCATCGTGGACGAGGTGGATTCCATCCTCATCGATGAGGCGCGTACGCCGCTCATCATCTCAGGGCCCGGCACGAAGTCCACGGAGAACTACGCCGTCATGGCCAATGCGGTCCGCCAGCTCAAAGAGGGGGAGGACTACACTGTCGATGAGAAGGCTAAGACCGTCGCACCCGCGGACTCTGCCGTACCGAAAATTGAAAAGATTGTCGGCATCCAGAACCTCTACGCGCCTGAGAACATTGAGCTGTCGCACTGCTTTACTGCGGCGCTGCGTGCAAAGGCGCTGATGCACCGCGACCGCGACTATGTGGTGCGGGACGATGAGATCGTCATCGTGGACGAGTTTACGGGCCGCCTGATGGAGGGACGCCGTTACTCCGACGGTCTGCATCAGGCGATTGAGGCGAAGGAGGGCGTGAAGATTCAGCGCGAGTCGCAGACACTCGCGAGCATCACATTCCAGAACTATTTCCGCATGTACGGCAAACTCGCGGGCATGACAGGCACGGCAAAGACCGAGGAAAACGAGTTCCTGAAGATCTACAACCTCCCCGTCGTCGTCATCCCGACGAATAAGCCCATCGCGCGCATTGATGAACCGGATGTCATCTACAAGACAAAGGCGGCGAAGTACCGTGCCGTCGGCCGTGCGGTGAAAGAGATCCACGAGACGGGGCAGCCCATCCTCATCGGCACGACCTCCATCACGCAGTCTGAGGAGCTGTCGGGTCTGCTGAAGAAAAACGGTATTCCCCATGTGGTGCTGAACGCAAAGTTCCACGAGAAAGAGGCTGAAATCGTCGCAAACGCGGGCCAAAAAGGTGCCGTTACTATCGCGACGAATATGGCAGGGCGCGGCACGGACATCAAGCTCGGCACGGGGGTAGAGGCACTGGGCGGGCTCTACATCGTCGGTACGGAGCGGCATGAGTCGCGCCGCATTGACAACCAGCTGCGCGGGCGTTCCGGGCGTCAGGGCGACCCCGGCGCGTCGAAGTTCTTCCTCTCGCTCGAAGATGATCTCATGCGTCTTTTTGCCTCTGACCGTATCGCGGGCATCATGGATCGCCTCGGCATGGAGGAGGATGAACCCATCGAGCATGCCATCATCACGCGCTCCATTGAGCATGCGCAGAAAAAAGTCGAGGCACGCAACTTTGACATCCGCAAGCACGTGCTCGAATACGACGACGTGATGAACCAGCAGCGCGAGGTCATCTATGGCGAGCGCAGGAAAATCCTGCTTGGGGAAAATCTGCGTGAGAACATCATCGCCATGGTGCACCACATCATCAAGGACGAAATGACGCAGTACGCGAACGAAAAACTCTACCCGGAGGAATGGCAGCTGGAGGCGCTCATCGAGGATGCAGAAAAAGTCTACGCACCCAAGGGGCTGCTCCAAAAGGAAAAACTCGAAGCGCTCGCACGCGATGAGATCCAAGCCGAACTCGAAAGGGTCGCAGAGCAGGCCTATCGGACCCGCGAGCTGATGTTTGGCGAGGAGAATATGCGCGAGCTCGAAAAGGTCGTCATGCTGCGCGTCGTTGACCAAAAGTGGATGGACCATCTCGACCACATGGATATGCTGCGCGAGGGCATCAACCTGCGCGCGTATGGGCAGCGCAACCCGCTCGTGGAGTACAAGATAGAGGCGCTCACGATGTTCGAGGAGATGGAGGCCGCCATCATGGATCAGATCGCATCCCTCATGTACCATGTGAGCATCGTCACGCCCGCAGGCGCCGCCATGCAGGCGGGTGCGGCACCTGCGGGGGATATGCCCGCGCCTGTTGTGGACGAGGGGGCACAGCGGCGTGCCGAGCAGCTCCTTGCACACGAGCGCGCGAAGCTTGAGGATCATCTCATGAACGCACGCGCCTCCCACGGGGGAGAGTCCGTACCCGCTGAGGTGAAAAAGCCAAAGAAAGAGGATGGGAAGAAGGTCGGGCGCAACGACCCCTGTCCCTGCGGCAGTGGGAAGAAGTATAAGAACTGCCATGGGAAGGATAAATAAAATGGGCTTTGGGATACTGCCCAACGTGAACGCCTCGCTGTGCAAACGTTCGTGTGTTTGTATGCTTAAATACCGACGAATTTCTAAACGCCCTTCGGTTGAACGACAAAATTCGTCGGGGCATACCGCACGCTTTTCCCTTTTGCTCCACTAGGGTTCACTTTTGAGCAATATATCCCTGCACTCTTGCTGCGTGTCAGTCTGATACGGAAATAAATGGGAAATTTAAGGATACAATTATGCTGGAAGATCTGAAACCGATACTGAATGATCTGGGCGAAAAGCTCGATCAGATGCGCATCTCTTTGGAGATCCCCGCGAAGGAGGAGAAGATCGCCGAGCTCGAGTACAAGATGGGCGAGCCGTCCTTCTGGGACGATGCGGCGGCGGCGCAGAAGCTGAATCAGGAATTGGCCGACCTCAAGGGCGGAGTTGATACGTACCGTGATCTCATGGCGAAGTACGAGGACGCCGAGACCCTGTATGAAATGGGCATCGAGGAGAACGATGCCTCGATGGAGGCGGACATCCGCGCGGAGCTGACCCTTATTTCCGAGGGCCTTGAAACGCTCCAGCTCGAGGTCCTGCTCTCGGGCGAGTACGATGCGAACGATGCCATCCTGACGCTCCACGCGGGCGCGGGCGGCACGGAGGCGCAGGATTGGACGCAGATGCTCCTCAGGATGTACGGCCGCTGGGCGGAGCGGCACGGCTTCACGGTCGATACCGCTGACCTGCAGCCGGGCGATGAGGCGGGCGTGAAGTCCGCGACCCTCTTTATCAAGGGGCACAACGCCTATGGCTTTTTGAAATCGGAGAAGGGGGTTCACCGCCTCGTGCGCATCTCGCCGTTTGACTCACAGGCGCGGCGGCACACGTCGTTCTCCGCGTGCGATGTCATGCCGGAAATTGATGATGCTGTGGAAGTTCCCATCAATATGGACGATGTACGCGTCGACTACTTCCGCGCGAGCGGTGCAGGCGGGCAGCACATCAACAAGACCTCGTCTGCCGTGCGTATGACGCATGAGCCGACGGGCATTGTCGTGCAGTGCCAGAATGAGCGCTCACAGCTCCAGAACAAGGAGCAGTGTCTCAAGATGCTCCGCGCGAAGCTGTTTGAGCTGGAGCAGGAGAAGAAGGAAGAGGAGATCGCGAAACTCGAGGGCGTGCAGCAGAAAATCGAGTGGGGCAGTCAGATCCGCTCTTATGTGTTCCAGCCGTATACGATGGTGAAGGACGTGCGCACGAACGCCGAGACGGGCAACGTGCAGGCGGTCATGGACGGGGACATCGATCCCTTCATCCGCGCGTACCTCAACGCAAAGGCAAATCACGAAATTTGATATGGATTGGGGAAGCGATTTATCCCCGATCAAAGGAGTTCACCATGTGGAAAGTTTCTGCCGTCATCATCTTCCTTATCGTCGCTGTCATCGGCGGCGTCTTTGCACTCCCGCACGCGGTCACGACGATGATCACGGACAGCCTGCGCGCGCGCACGGGGGCGGAGGATGTGCAGCTGTCAATCATTGACAGTCCGCGCCTCATCTTCGGTGAGATCGGCGCGATCGACGGCGTGATGCGGCAGGGGCGCATCGGCAAGCTCTTTGTGCGCGAGCTGACGGTCTCGGGCACGAATCTCCGCTTCGATATGGGCGCGCTCCTCTCCGAGCGCAATGTTGTCATCACAGAGGCGGAGAGCGTAGAGATGCGCGGCGTCATTGATGCGGACGCGATCCGCGGGCTCATCTCGAACGAGGCGGATAAATTCAGCGATGTCGCAGTGACCGTGCATCCCGACAGCATCCTTGCGACGGCGAAGACGCGTGCATTCGGGCAGACCTTCGAGGTCACGATGGAGGGCGGGTTCTCCATTATGAATGGTGATCTCTACTACAAGGCGAACCGCATTACCGCGCGCGGCATGGGACTCAACGTGCTCAGCCTCGACGGACTCTTCCCCGACGTGCTTGTCGCACGCGCCGATGCGCTGCCGCTTGGGCTGACCTTCGAGACGGTTGAGGCAGAGGACGGCATCGTCGTCCTGACGGCGGGGAAGTGACGTGTCGGTTCGCAAGGGCCGTGCGCCGCAGGAAACAAGGAATTATTTGATATGAAGAAATTTCACTATCATCCCATACTGCTTGCAGCAATCCTCATCGGATTCATCGCGAGCCTCGTCATCGGCTTTCAGCGGCATGCCGTCGAGGAGAACTCACGCACGGTGGAGCTCGCCATCGACTATGAGGGGCTCCTCGAGCTCGCTGCCCGGGAGGGTCTCCCTGCAGAGGAAGTCCTTGCGCAGGCAAAAGAGGCGGGCATCACCTCGCTCGCCGTCTATGAGACAACGTTCAAGAAGTTCAATGTCAACGGCAAGGCGGTCGCGCTCACGGGCGCGGATATCCTCGCACGCTATCACAGCGGCATGATGACCAATCCGCTCTGGCGTGCCCTCGTGGAGGAGGGCAGGGTTGTCGGTACGGAGATCTACATCGTGGGGCCGGATCCCGTCGCCTATGCGGAGCTGAAGGACGACCTCATGCGGCGCTTCGGCCCCGCGCGCGTCACCGTACATACGGTCGGCACGGATGAGGTCATCGCGGTCAAAGACTACTATGAGGCCTTCGAAAAGCGCGACATCGGCCTGCCGGCAGACGAGATGCGCGCGGTCAACGCGGCGGGATTCGACGTTATCGCACGCCCTTCGAACTATCATGCGGCGACGCCCGACGATGTGCGCGCGGTTTTCGCGCGCCTTGATGGGATCCGCGTCTCAGACGTTGTGTTCTCGGGGGCGGAGACCCTCGGCGCGCCGAAGGCACTCCAGACGACGATTGACGAGATGCGTGCGCGCGGCCTGACCCTCGGCCTTATCGAGGGCGTGACGCAGCTCCAGTTCTATCGCCAGCAGGGCATGGACGAGATTGCAGCGGGCGTCGGCTACGACCACGTCGCGCGCCTCTACTCCATCCCGAAGGACGAGCTGAAAAAGCTCAAGATCGATGCTGCCGTCGAGCGCTGGGTGACAACGGACGAGGAGCGGAACATCCGCATCAATCTCCTGCGCATCTACGAGGAGCCCGCGCCGAACATGTCGCTCCTCGAGACGAATCTGAAGTACTTCTCCGATACGCGCGCGGCGCTTGAGGCGCGCGGCTTTCAGATTGGCCGCGCAGGCTCGTTCGGCTCCTACGAGCCGTCCCGCGTTCTGCGCGCCCTCGTCATCATGGGCGTCGCAGCGGCGGGCGTCCTCTATCTCTCGCTTGTCGTGCCCGCGCTCAACCGGAGGAAACGCGCACTCATGCTCTTTTTCGCTGTTGCGGCACTCATCGCGATGATGCCCATCCTCATCGGTGCGGGGAGCAAAATCCGGCTGGCTGCGGCGCTCGCAAGCGCGAATCTCTTCCCGGCGCTCGCCGTCATCGGCCTCCTCGATCTCCTGCGCGGGCGGCGCTTCCAAAAGGATGCGCCCGCATGGCGCATCATCGTCGCGGGGCTTGTGCTCCTCGGCATTACGAGCGCGCTGTCTCTCATCGGCGCATCCTATCTCTCGGGTGCACTCACGGATACGCGCTATCTCTTGGAGTTCGACATCTTCCGCGGGATCAAGCTCACGTTTGTCCTGCCGATGATTCTCGTCGCCGCCGCCTTCCTGCAGCGGTTTGACATCTTTGATGGGCAGTTTGACGCCTCGGCGGGCGTGCTCGGGCAGGTGCGGGAGATCCTCGCGACGCCTGTGCGCGTCGGGTCGCTTCTCGGCGGACTCCTCCTTCTCGGGGGGCTCGTCGTGCTCGTCCTGCGCAGCGGACATACGTCCGGGATGCCCGTGCCCGGCATCGAGCTCAAGATGCGCGCGGCGCTCGAGCAGCTCTTCTATGCGCGCCCGCGGACCAAGGAATTCATGATCGGACATCCCGCCTTCCTTCTTGCCGTCTATGCGGCGGCACAGCGCTGGCGGACGTGGATCATCTTTGCGCTTGTGCTCGCAGCGACCATCGGACAGGGGTCGATGGTCGAGACCTTTGCACATATGCGCACGCCGATCGAGATGTCATTCGTACGCGGCATCGGCGGCGTATTCCTCGGGGGGATCATCGGCGCTGTACTCGTTGCGCTCGTTGCAGCATGGAACCGTCTGCTCGAGCGGGTGAAACGGGCGTAAAGCAGAGCCTCTCCGCTGCCGCGGGGAGGCGGGCCGTTTGCGGCGGAAGCAGCGTCTCGAGCGGTGAAGGAAGACAGCAGCAGGAAGTGGAAAAACGGAACGGAGGGCATTCTACCCGATGAAGCGGATCGTCGTATCGGGGTACTACGGAGCAAAGAATGCGGGCGATGAAGCAATGCTCGCGGCCATGCTGGAGGTACTCGGAGATTTGGACCCGGAACTTCATATCACCGTCATCTCTGCAGATCCGGAGGATACCGAGCGCCGTCACGGCGTGCATGCCGTCGGGGCTCTTGATGCGGGCAAAATCTTCAGCGCCGTGCGCCGTGCCGATCTTCTCATCAGCGGCGGCGGCAGCCTGCTGCAGAATGTTACGAGCCGCCGCAGCCTGTACTACTATATGGCGGTCATTCTCCTCGCGCTTCTCCTTGGCCGGCGCGTCATGCTCTATGCACAGGGCGTCGGCCCTGTTACGGGGAGGTTTGCCTGCCGCTGCATGCGCTGGCTGGGCAACCGCGTCTCGCTCATCACCGTGCGCGACGAGGGCTCGATGGCGGAACTCCGTCGCCTCGGCATCACGCGCCCGCCGATGGAGTGCACCGCAGATCCCGTGCTCGGGATCCGCCCCGTCGGCCGCGAGGCCGGGCGCGCCATCCTCGCGCAGTACGGCGCGGACGGGGCAAAGCCTGTCATCGGCGTATCCGTGCGCGACTGGCAGGGCTGGCAGCACTACAAGGAGATCCTTGCCGAGATCAGCGACGCCATCGTCCGCGAGCTGGATGCGCGCGTCGTCTTTCTCCCCATGCAGTACCCCGAGGATGTACGGACGGCAGAGACTGTCGCTGCATGGACGCATGAAGACTGCACCGTTCTCACCAATGAGTACACAACGAGCGAGCTGCTCTCCCTCGTCGCCAACATGGACCTCATGATCGGGATTCGCCTGCATGCACTCATCTTTGCCGGGGTCATGGGGGTCCCGATGATCGGCATCTCCTACGATCCGAAGGTCGATCGCTTCCTGCGCTCCATCGGCGAGAAGCCCGTCAACGACCTGCAGGACATCACGACGGCGAGCGTCCTCAAGGAGGTGCGCCGCAAATGGGAAGCACGGCATGAATTCACCGCTGCGAACGCTGACCTCCTCGCGCAGATGCGCATTCTCGCGGCGCGCAACGCCGAGCTCGCGATGGCGCTTGTGCATGGGAAAGGGTAACGGCGCAGCGATAAAAGAGACATAACAAAGAGGCTTCTGCACGAACGTTATTTTGGCTTTCGTGCAGAGGCCTCTTTGCTTGTTTTCGATCTTATCCGCGCAGCGTGCGCATCAGTGCCTCTTTGTTCTCTGCAGGCGTCGTGGTCGGGCGGCCGAGATCGGCACGGGAGCCGATGGCGGTGCGGATCTCGAGGAAGGTGAGGGCATCGGCTCTCTGCAGCTCTGCGAGGGCGCGTGCGAGCTCCTCCTCCGTCTCCGCCGCCTTGACAATATGATAGCCGAGACTCACGGCAACGGCGGGAAAGAGCACCGCCGCCGCTGCGGTCGGCGCGCCGCCGACACTCTCGTGTGCTTCGTTGTTGAGGAGGATGTGCATGAGATTCGACGGCGCGGCCGCACCGATGGTTGCCATTGTGCCCATATGCATCAGCGCAGCGCCGTCGCCGTCGAGCACAAGCACACGCTGCTCCGGACGATGGAGCGCAATGCCGAGCGCAATCGCGCCCGCATGCCCCATCGAGCCGACGGTGAGAAAGTCATGTGCGTGATCCTCGCCGCGCCGCTTGCGCAGCTCAAAGAGCTCGCGCCCCGTCTTGCCCGTGGTGGCGACGATGACGGCGTCTCCTGCCGCATCGAGGATGCGCGCGATCACATCTTCACGGCGCAGGGCATATGCATTCCCGTATTTCCGCTTTGGGTATTCCAATGCCCCTTCGCGGACGAGGAAGGCGCACTGCCCGCCCGCTGCGAGATGAGAGCGCTGCTCTTTTATCCAGGCAGCGGCATCTGCCGGTGCCGTCGCGCGCGTGAGCACCATCGTCTTTATGCCCATCGTCTCGAGCAGCGGCAGACTCAGCCGCCCCTGCACGAGATGCTGCGGCTCATCATGGAGATCCGGCTCGCCGCGCCAGCCGATAACGAAGACGCAGGGGATGCCGTAGACCTCCTCATGCAGAAGCGAGAGCAGAGGGTTCACGATGTTGCCGAGCCCGCTGTTCTGCAGATAGACGAGCGGCGTCTTGCCCGTCGCGAGATGATAGCCTGCCGCAAGCGCCGCGGCGCTGCCCTCGTTCGCGGCGATGATATGCGACGGTCCGCTACTCCCGTAGGTATTCATGAGATAATCCACGAGCGGGCGCAGCTTCGAGTCCGGCACGCCCGTGAAAAAGTCCGCGCCGAGCGCAGCGATGAGTTCGTTGACGTTCATTCGATCCTCCTATGATTTTTCCCCAAACCACTCCGGGCGCGCCGCACGCATCGCCGGCCAAAACTCACCGTTGTTTGCCGTCTCCCGCACAAACGCGCGGGCACGCGGGTAAAAGAACGCGCGCAGCTCCGCGCTGTCGATTTCATAGCCTTCCTCGAGCTCGTGGGCGCGCGGGTAGATCGCTGCATGGGCGTCGGCGAAGTCTGCCGTTCCGTCTTCGTCGAGCACCGCGCGCGTCTCGAGGCGCATCGTATACTCGTGCGTGCGCACGGCGAGCTTATACGTCTGCCCCGGGAACATCGACACGCTGCAGACGGCGTCACGCTCCGTTCCGCCGAAGACCGCAGGCAGATTCCCGTCGATATCGGATGCTGCGGGGAATCCTGCGAGAGCGCCAAGCGTTGGATAGATATCCGCAATGCTCGTCAGCTCGGGAATGACCATGCCCTCCGGTATGCCTGCACCGCGCATCATCCACGCCGCGCGCGTTGAGTTTTCTCCAATGACATCAACGACGCCTCCGGTCGGCGTCGTGAATACCGAATTGCCGTGATCGGAATAGAGGCTTACAATATATTCATCGGGGCGGAAGCGCTCCTCAATATAGGTGAGGAGATGCCCGATGCTGCGGTCGGCATGGGCGAGGCTCTGCCAGAACTGCTCCTGATAGATGCGGAGCTTCGGCAGGCGAACGCTCGCGATATGCGCATCGATGTCAAAGAGGCGCTGACGGAGCGGCAGATGTGTTTCCACCGCCGGGTGAAATTTGAAGCCCTTTGCGTTCCACGGGTGAACATCCGTCGTATGCAGGTAGAGGAACTGATCCGTTTCGTCAAACGCCTCGATCTGCATGATGGCGCGGTCTGCCATCTCTGCGGACGACAGTTTCCACGCGCTCACATTCAGGAGATCGTACCCGCGCAGCGCCCCGCAGCAGACACTGTCGCTTGCCCCCATCGGCGCGGCGGCATAGTAGCCGAGATCTGTCATGCACTCGGAAAGCGTTTTGAAATCGAGCGGGATCTCGTGGCTGTCGCGTTCGTTGAAGACCTGCGTATGCTGCGGATAGCGCCCCGTCTCGATGACGGGGAGCGCCGGATAGGTGCATTCGGATGTGGAGAAGTGCTGGTCGAAGATCACGCCGCGCGCAAAGAAGCGCGCGATGTTCGGCATACAGTCGGGGAACCGCGTGCGGGCGATGTTCCATGAGAGCCCGTCCACGAGGATATTCAGCACCAGTCTGCGCCGCGCAGAGCTGTGTCCGAGGCGGATGGGCGTGCCGACGGCATAGGGCGCGCCGGAGGCGGAATGCAGGCGTGTCGTCTCTGCGAGGCGGAAATGGCTGAATGCCCACTTGCCGAGATAGGCTGCCTGAGGCGGCATCGTATCTGTCTCGATGCGCAGCTCCTGTAAGTCCTCCGTTCCTGCGACGGGGAGAATGATCTCAGCGCCTGCAGGGACAGGGATCTCCACACTGCCGCGCACCTCCTCTGCGCGCTGCAGCTGGAACGGGAAATCGCGCTGCATCTTGTCGACGAAGACCCCCGTGTGCCGCACCTGTTCGATGAGGGCGCTCCGATCCGAGAGGAAGGCGTTCTCCACATAGACCCCGACCCAGTGACGCGCGCTTCCCCGCGGCGGCGTGAGCGGCAGATGCTCCCCGACAAAGGCGTCGAGGACAAAGTCCAGCGAATCGCCGTCCCATACGGCGCGGCGCTGCGTCATGGGCGCACCCGTGCCGTGCCATGCGGCGACGGAGAGGCGGCTCAGCCCCTCTCTGCCGCCGCGGCGCGCGAGGGGAAGCGGGATGGGCGTCCCATAGAGTCCGTAGGAATTGCCGCACATCGTGAGCGCATCGACCGGACGATCAAGGCGCTCGTAAATCTCCGCGAGCAGCTTCCACACCTCATAATTTACCGGGCGGCGGCGGTATGCACGCTCCGCGCAAACGGCCGCCCCCGCGGCATCGCCCTGCGCAAGCAAATAGCGCGCGGCAAAGATATCCGCACGCTCGGAATCCGGGGCGGCTTCGCGGTAAGCAGCAAGCTGGACGAGGAAATCGTCGTCATAGCCAGTATTCTCCGCGCGCGCCAATAGATCCTGAAAGAGCGCATAGGCCCGATCATTATTCCGCCAGAATACCGTAAAGTCGTCCTGCATAGCTTTTCCTTTCCAAGCGGTAGAGCCCCATACGCATGCGGCGCTACCCTTTTGCGCCGAACCACTCCGCGCGCGCCGCACGCATCGCGGGCCAGAACTCGCCGTTGTTTGCCGTCTCTTTGACGAAGCTGCGGGCATATGGATAGAAGAATGCCCGCAGCGCCTCGGCGTCGAGCCGGTATTCCTCTTCGCATTCATGACCGCGCGGATAGATCCCGACCTGTGCATCTGCAAAATCGACAGTCCCGTCCTCATCGACAGGCTCGCGCGTCTCGAGTCGCAGGACATGATCATGGGAGCGCACGGCAAGCTTGTACGTCTGGCTTGGATACTGGGACGCACTGCACACGACAGTGCGCGGCTGTCCGCCGAATACAGCGGGCAGTCTGCCGTCAACACTCTCGGCAACGGGAAAACCGCAGAGATGTCCGAGCGTCGGGTAGATGTCGACGCTGCTCGTGAGATCCTGTACGGTGACACCCTTGGGTACGCCTGCTCCGCGCATCATCCACGCAGAGCCGGTTCCGTACTCTCCGACAAAATCGATCTCGCTGTGCGTGGCAGAGGGATCCAAGAGAGCACAGCCGTGATCGGAATACAGACTTATGATATATTCGTCCTCGCTGTAATGTTCTTCAATATAGGAGAGAAGCTCTCCGATGTTGCGGTCAATGTGGTGCAGGCTCACGAGGAACTGCTTCAGATAAATCGGCAGCCGCGGCGTGCGTACGCTGGATACTGAGGGATCCAGCGGGACAAAGCGATCGGCGAGCGGCATACTGATCTCCGCTTCGGTAGAGAACTTGATCGGCGTCTGTATGTTGAGCGGATGGACATCCGTTGCGTGAAAGAAGATAAATTGATCCGTATCGCGAAATGCTTCGAGGGTGCGCAGGGTGCGCTCTGTTCCCTCGTAGGCGGGCGTAAACCCTCCGTTTGCAATGAGCCTGTGATAGCCGCGGTATGAGCCGTAATAAAGCCCCTGCCCCGATACGAGAGGGGCAGTGCAGTAGTACCCGAGGCTGCTCATTTGCTCAGAAATCGTCTGTATGTTCAGTGGCATCTCGTGACTGTCCCTCTGGTTAAAGACGCGCGTGTGCTGCGGATACCGTCCTGTCTCAATGGATGGGAGAGAGGGGAGCGTATATTCTGAGACCGAGAAATGCTGATCAAAAATCACTCCGCGTGAGAAGAAGCGTGCGATGCGCGGCATATGCGCAGCAAAGACGGCGCGTGCGGCAGGCCATGAGAAGCCATCGACAAGAATATTCAGCACCAGTTTTTTGCGCTGCGGACTATGCCCCGGAACAATCGGCGTTCCGACGGCAAAAGGCTGATCCTCCTTAGAGCTCAAGGTCACGGATTCGTCGAATTTGAAATAGCTGAATGCCCACTTCCCGAGATACCCCTTCTGCTCAGCAGTTTTTGTGCAGATGGTAAAATCCTGGCAAAACTCTGTGCCTGCGATCGGGACGACGGCAGATTTTCCGGCGGGAATGTCAATGCGGACGGTTCCCGTGGTCTCGTGTGCTTTTTGAATATCAAAGGTGACATCCCTGTTGTTGATGATGAAGTTGGGATTGTGGCGCAGGGGCTCATATACCGTTGCCATGGCGGAGAGGAAGCCTTCATCAACGAAGGTGCCTACCCAAAAGCGATCACTTTCTGCAGGCATGGAGAGCGGGATTTCTTCGCCGAGGAAAATGTCGAAATCAGAGGTCAGGCAACTGTTCTCAATAGATGCACGATTGGTTAACAGTGGGGCAGAGGCGGAGTTGTTGGCATTCATAGAGAAGCGTAGGAGCGCCTCATAAACGTTCTCTTTAGGGAGATCAGTGTCGATTTTCTCCTCTGGGTACATACCAAGGATATGACCTGCCATTCCAACCGCATCGAATTCTTTCCCGAGCTTTCGATATGCAGTTGCAAGGATTTTCCAGATCTCAAGGTTGACGGGGCGTTTCGCATAGGCACGCTCCCCGCAGAGAGCGGCGCCTGCAGGATCGTTCTGCGCAAGCAAATAGCGCGCGGCAAAGATGTCCGCGCGCTCGGAATCCAGGGCGGCTTCGCGGTAAGCAGCAAGCTGGACGAGGAAATCATCATCGTATGCTCCGCGTTCGGAGCGGTCGAGGAGGTCGTAAAACAGCTTGTATGCGTATTCGTCGTTGCGCCAGAATACGGTGAAATCGTCCTGCATTTATCCCTCTCCTGCCGTTCTCCTGTTGGTTATCGAGCCTTTAGTGCCTCTTCGAATACGCGGAAGAAGCCGTGGATATCCGCCGCATCGATCGCGCCGAGGGCGCAGAGGCGGAACGTCGATGCCGTCTGCATCTTGCCCGGGTAGATGGTATAGCCGCGTTCATAGCAGTAGTCGTGCACGCGGAGAAAGTCGAAGTCCGCCGACGGGTACTTCACCGCGACGACGAGCCCCGACTGGATCTCGCGCGGGATGGCTTCGCTGAGACCGAGCTGCGCAAGCCCCTCATGGATGGCGTTTGCGACGCGCGTGTGGCGCGCCCATTTCTTCTCCTCTCCCTCCACGAAGTACTCCATCAGTGCGCGCTTTGCCGCGCAGACGGTCTGTACGGGCGGAGTGAAGCGCATCTCGCCCGTCTCCTCAAACCCCTCGTACTGCATGATGAGGTTCGTATAGTACGAGCGCACGGGATAGGACTTTGCGGCGTCGAGCACAGACTTTTTTGCAAGGACAAACGAGAGGCCTGTCATGCCTTGGATCCCCTTTTGCGCCGAGGACATGCAGACGTCGATGTTCATCTCGTCCGCGGAGAACGGGATCATCGCATAGGTGGAGATCGTGTCCGCGATCATGACTGCGCCGTGCGCATGGGCGAGGGCGCCGATCTCGCGCACGGGGTTCAGGATGCCCGTGCCCGTCTCCTGATGCGTCGCGTAGACGGCAGCAATGTCGGGATGCTCGTTGAGCGTGCGCTCAACGGCGGCGAGGTCGGGCAGCCCGTCAATGGGGAAGGTCAGATCGATATGCGGCACGGCATAGGCGCGCGCCATCGCCGCAGCACGTGCGGAGTAGGCGCCGTTGTTGACGATGAGGAGTTTTTTGCCCGCAGGCACGAGCGAGCTCACACAGGCGTCCATGCAGATCGTGCCGGACCCGCAGAAGAGTACGGTCGTCCAGTCTGCTGCATCGGCGTGGACGACCCTGAGGAGATCCGTGCCGAGCTGACGCATGAGATCGCCGAACGCGCGCTCGCGCGGACAGATATCGGGGACGAGCTGCGCCGCCTTGACCGTGTCCGTGGTCGTTGCGGGGCCGGGGTTGAGCAGAATGTTTCGCTTGATATTCATGATTACTTCCGATACATAAAGCAGTTGAAGATGAACGGCGTGTTCCAGTATCCCTTGAGCTCCATGGAAGGAAATGCGATGCGCAGTCCATGTGCCGATGCATAGTCGGTAAAGAGGCTGTGTGTGTAGAAGTGCCGCTGCAGACCCTTATACAGCTCGTCGTAGTTGGGAATATTGGCCCGACGGAAGGCAAGGTAGTCTTCGCGTTTTTCAATATCATGCAGCCCCATGATGCCGATGGGGCCGCGGCTCTTTTCCCGCATGAGGTTGAGGACATGGACGGCGTAGTCGTCATTGGGGAAGTAGGGGAATACGCCGCTGGCAAAGATGGCGTCGTATTTCTGATCGACGCTGATGGCGTCCGCCTCGCCGGCGTATAGCTCTACCGGGGATGAGATCACCGTGCGTGCGGTCTCGATAAGTCCCTCGGCGTAGTCCGTTCCGCCGACGGTCATCCCATCACGCTGCATCAGATAGAGGTTTGCACCTGTCCCGCAGCCGACTTCAAAAACGCTGGAATCATTGGTGAGGCGGAGCAGTTCTTTTGTCTGTGCGTATTCGTCGAGGAAGGCATCCAGTGAGATGCCTTCTCCCATCACATCGTAACCGTTGAGGCGCTTGAGCTCGAGGAAAATGTCCTCCCAGTTCCCCGACAGCTTGCCTGTGCCGGGCTTTCTGCGATTCCAAATGGCTCTCCATTTATTGTCCACGGTGACCTACTTTCGATACAGGAATACGTGAAAGACGAACGGGGTGTTCCAATAGCCTTCCATCTCGATGGCGGGGAACTCGATGCGAAGATCGTGCGCGCGGGCAAAGTCCTCAAAGAAGCTGCGGCGGTAGAAGAGCTTGCCGAGGCCCTTGTAGCGTTCGTCGTAGTCCGGGATGGCGGCGCGGCGGTAGGCGAGGAATTCTTCTTCTTTATCCGCGTCGTGGATGTCGATGAGGCCGATCGCGCCTGCGGTTTTTTTGAGCATGCGCGTGAGAACGCGCGCGGCAAAAGCCTCATCGGGAAAATACGAAAAGACGCTGTTGGAGAGTGCGGCGTCATATTTTATGGTTGTGTCGAAGGCATCCGCCTCGCCGCAGGTGAGCTCGCGCGCCGCAGGAAGCACGCTGCGTGCGATCTCGACGAGCGGACGGGCGTAGTCTGTGCCGCCGACAGCGATGCCGCTGCGCGCGAGGAGATAGAGGTTTGCCCCCGCGCCGCAGCCGACGTCGTAGACGCTCATGCCCTCCGTCAGATGCAGCAGCTCCACGATCCGCCGTCCCTGCATCAGGAGCGAGTCCAGCGGGATGCCGCCGTCCACAATGTCAAATCCGTTGAGCCGTTTCAGCTCGAGAAAGATGTCCTGCCAGCTCCCCGTGAGGGCATCTGTCTCCGCCTGCCGCCGGTTCCAGACCGCCTTCCATTCATTTGTCACTATACCACCTCGATGAGCCGGATGATGTCCTTGATCGGCAGGAGCTCGGCGTCGATCTCGTGCGCGCGGTGATGGACGAGGATGGAGCGCGCCGCGTTCTCCATCGCGGGGAAGGCGCTGCGCGTGAGCTGGTTTGCGTAGATGACGATGCGCACGCCGTGCGCTGCAAGCTCCGCCTCCGTGATGGTGTTGTAGGAGGAGGGGACGGCGACGATGGGCACGTCGGGGTGGCTCGTGTGGAAGGCGTCGCAGAACGCGATGACCTCATCGGGCGATTTGGCGCGCGAGTGAATCATGATGCCGTCTGCGCCCGCAGCAACATAGGCCTCTGCACGCGCGAGCGCATCCTCGATGCCCTTTTCCAGAATCAGGCTCTCGATGCGCGCAATGATCATGAACTCCTCGGTGCGCTGCGCCGCTTTGCCCGCGGCGATCTTCTCGGAGAAGTTTTCGATCGTGTCCTGCGTCTGTGCGACCTCCGTGCCGAAGAGGGAGTTGCGCTTTGCGCCCGTCTTGTCCTCGACGATGACGGCAGAGACGCCGATGCGCTCGAGGGTGCGGACGTTGTAGGCGAAATGTTCCGCTGTGCCGCCCGTGTCCATGTCGAGGATGATGGGCTTCGTCGTGACGTCCATGACCTCGTTGATGGTCTGGATGCGGTCGGAGAGGTCGATCAGCTCGATGTCCGGCTTGCCGCGCGAGGTCGAGTCGCAGAGGCTCGAGATCCACATGGCGTCGAACTGGTCGAGCCCGCCGTCGTTCTCAACGACGGTTTTCTCTGCGATCAGTCCTGTGAGGCCGTTGTGGACCTCGATCGTCTTTACAATGGGGACGATCTCGAGCAGGCGGCGCAGGCGCCCGCGGCGCGCCTCGGGCATCGCGAGCTGCTCGCGCATGCGCCAGTCGATGTTGCGGACTTCTTTGCTTTCGGTATACGGCGGCTCGACGAGCTCGCCGCCATAGCGTGCGAGGCAGGCGAGCACGTTTTTGCGGATCGAGGACTCGGGCCCCTGCGCCCAGTTGCTCCCGTGCACCACGTAGTCGGGGCGCAGCTGATCGAGAATCTCGTCGTACATGATGTGCTCCTGTACGACGACCTCTGCGACCTCGGGCAGCACGCGGATCATCTCCATGCGCTCGGCGAGCGCCTTGGTCGGAAAGCGGTTGTAGCGCACCATCTCCGGATCGGAGAGTACGCCGACGGTCACCGCGCCCAGTTCTGCCGCAGCGCGAAGGAGGTTCCGGTGCCCCTCGTGGATGATGTCGGTGCAGAAGCAGGTGTAAACACGTTTCATAACTTTCATTCTCCCTCTATCCCATTGGCCTTTTGCTGCCCTTTACGCGCTCCTCGAGTACCCTGAGCTCCTCCACGGTGTCGATCTCCCACACATCCTCCCGCGCGCATTCCCTGATATATACGTCGCATTCGTGCGGATAGTATTTCAGCATGATCTCATCCCAGTAGAGCTGGCGGTAACGCTCCTCCTTGTAAAGTTCGTTCGCGCACGCTGCAAGCCGCCGTCCGTCCTCTGCCGTCCAGTATGACAGCCCGAGCATCTGATGGCATGGGTGATCGCTCGCCGTATCGATGTGTGTGATCTTCCCGGCCGCGTCCGTGTCGAAACACCAGTCGTCTGTCTTTGCAACGGGAAACGCAATGTAGTTCGAGCGCTCCTGCATGGATGTGATGACGGCGGGATGCGCGAGATAGAGATCGCCCTCGATCACGTAGCTGTCTTCGAGAAGCCCCGCCCGCCCTGCGCGCGCAACGGATGAAATATTGTTTGCCGTCGCCCAGTCGGGATTGTCCATGTAGGAGAGATGCGGGTACTCTGCGCGGAGCATGTCGAATGCCGCGCCAGCGTAGCCCCGCACAATAGTAATCGACGAAATCCCCGCATCATTAAGCGCATCTAAAATTGTTGCGATGATCGGGCGCCCGTTCACGGGGACGAGAGGCTTCGGCATATGATCCGTCAGCGGTGCGAGGCGTGTCCCGCGTCCTGCCGCGAGGATGACGGCGCGCGTCACGCGATGCGCACTCATCAGACGAGGCCCATTTTGCGCATCGTTTTGCGGAGCGTCTTCTCTGCGATCTGTGAGGCGCGTTCCGTGCCGTCCATGATGGCGGCGTCGAGATACGCCGCATCCTTGAGGAGCCGGGCGTAGTTCTCGCGGATCTCGCGCAGCTCCTCGGCGACGACCGTGCCGACCGCCGTCTTGAAGTCGCCGTAGCCCTTGCCGCTGAATTCGTCCGCGATCGCCTCCATGGATTTCCCCGTCACGGCGGAGTAGATCGTCATCAGATTGTTGATGCCGTCTTTTCCTTCGCGGAACGCGACCAGAGCCTCGCTGTCCGTGACGGCGGATTTGAATTTCTTCAGGATGGTCTTTTCATCGTCGAGGATGAAGATCGTCGCCTTGGCGTTCTCGTCCGACTTGCTCATCTTTGCCGTCGGTTCCGCGAGGCTCATGACGCGTGCACCTGTCTTCGGGAAATACCCCTCGGGCAGGCGGAACGTCTCGCCGTAGATGTGGTTGAACCGCGCGGCGATGTTCCGCGTGAACTCGAGATGCTGCGTCTGATCCGCGCCGACGGGCACGTAGTCCGCCTGATAGAGCAGGATGTCGCCTGCCATCAGCGCGGGGTAGGTGAACAGCCCCGCGTTGATGTCCTCGGGGTGCTTCGCCGATTTGTCCTTGAACTGCGTCATGCGCGAGAGATCGCCGAACGGGCTGAGGCAGGAGAGCATCCACGCCATCTGCGCGTGGGCGGGCACGTGACTCTGGATGAAGACGAGGCTCTTCGTGGGATCGAGCCCGCACGCAAGCAGCAGAGCGAATGCCTCGCGGCTCGCCTTCCTGCGCGCGGCGGGATCGTGGTAGACCGTGAGCGCGTGGAGGTCGGCGACAAAATAATAGCAGTCATATTCCTCCTGCAGCTGCCGCCAATTCTTCACCGCTCCGAGATAATTGCCCAGGGTGAATGTGCCGGTGGGCTGGATGCCGCTCAGGATGATCCTGCGGCGGGAGGCGGCTGCGTTTGTGTCGTTCATAAAGTGATCCCCTCTTAACATGATATAATGTTTCATTATATACCATCGGACGATGATACGCAAAGAAAGAATGGCAGGGGAGTGTGCACGGGCAGCAGAGAAAAATTGAAAAATATCTTGCGTATCATCCGCGGCTCTGTTACAATATGTTCCGTATCAAGGAACGACAACCACAAGATATAGTATATTTTAAAGGAGTTCTATTCATGACAGTGACGACGGTAACGAAGCGCGCGGGGCACGCGGTGCCCTATGACCGCGCGAAGATTCTCAACGCGATTGCGGCGGCGAGCAAGGAGTATGTGCACCCGATGACAGCGCTCGAGATCGACGAGGTGACGGCGGCAGTCGAGGCGTCGTTCGAGGACCGCGCGGAGATCAGCGTCGAGGAGATCCAGGATCTCGTCGAGAAGCAGCTGCTCGCGCACGGCTTCTACGACATCGCGCGCCGCTACATAACCTATCGCCAGCGCCACGCGCAGCGCCGTCTTGCGCAAAAGCACCTCATGGCGAGCTATCGCGACATCTTCTTCGCCGATGCCGTCGACTCCGACCTCAAGCGCGACAATGCGAACATCAACACGGACGCGTCCATGGGCATCATGCTGAAACTCGGCGCGGAGGGGGCGAAGCACTTCGTCGACAACTACGTCCTCGATGAGCGCTACGCGACGGCGGACCGCGAGAACTTCATCCACATTCACGACAAGGACTTTTCGCTCATCACGTTCAACTGCTGCCAGATCGATCTGCTGAAGCTCTTCCGCGGCGGCTTCTCCACGGGACACGGCTTCCTGCGTGAGCCGAACTCGATCCGCGCCTACGCGAGCCTCGCGTGCATTGCGATCCAGTCGAACCAGAACGATATGTTCGGCGGGCAGAGCATCAACGCGTTTGACTACGCGATGGCGGACGGCGTGAAAAAGTCCTTCCGCAAGGCGCTCGTCGAGGAGGCGTGGAAAGCGCTCCTCTACCGTCTCGGACGCGGGCAGTTCACTCACGAGGCGTTCAAAAAGGCACTGCGCCATGAGCTCGATTTCGCCGTCTGCGTCTACGCGGAGAACCAGGACGAGGAGCGGGCGGCGCTTGCGCGTGCAGAACTGCAGCGCGCACTGAACGTCGTTTACAGCGCAGCGTTTGAGACGCCGGTCGCACAGGAGCTCGAGGCGGATGCGGATACGATCTATCAGCTCGCCTGTGAGAGCGTCGAGGAGGAGACGCATCAGGCGATGGAGGCGCTCATCCACAATTTCAATACACTCCACTCGCGCGCGGGCGCTCAGGTGCCGTTCAGCTCCATCAACTACGGCATGGACACCTCGCCCGAAGGGCGCCTCGTCACCCGCGAGGTGCTCAGCGCCATTTGGAACGGCCTCGGCAACGGTGAGACGGCAATCTTCCCGATCTCCGTATTCCAGCTGAAGGCGGGCGTCAACTACAACCCCGAGGATCCGAACTACGACCTCTTCATCGAGTCCTGCCGCGTCAGTGCGCGCCGCCTTTTCCCGAACTACGTCAACCTCGATGCGCCGTACAACCTCCAGTACTACAAGCCCGGCGACTACAACAGCTGCGTTGCGACGATGGGCTGCCGCACGCGCGTCATGAGCAACGTCAACGGCCCCGAGCAGTCGGGCAGCCGCGGCAACTTCTCCTTTACGACGATCAACCTGCCCAAGCTCGCGCTCGAGGCAAAGGGCGATCTCGATAAATTCTGGGAGCTCTACGACTACTACATCGAACTCTGCCACGACTATCTCCTCGACCGTCTGAAGGTCATCGAGGAAAAACATGTCTACAACTATCCGTTCCTCATGGGACAGGGCGTCTGGCTCGACAGCGAGAAAGCGAGCCCCGTCGACTCCATCAAGGACCTCTTAAAGCACGCGTCGTTCTCCATCGGTTTCTGCGGCCTTGCCGAGTGCCTTGTCGCGCTCACGGGCAAGCATCACGGCGAGAGCGAGGAGGCGCAGGAACTCGGCCTTCGGATCATCGGGCATATGCGCGAACGAACGGACGCCTACACGGAGGCGGAGCACCGCAACTGGTCAACGTTCGGCACCCCGGCGGAGAGCACGGCGGGACAGTTCCAGCGTGCCAACAAGAAGGCGTACGGCAATATCCCGGGCGTCACCGACCGCTCCTACATGACAAACTCCAGCCATGTGCCCGTCTACTTCGAAATCAGCGCCTACGACAAAATCCGCATCGAGGCACCGTACCACGCGCTCGAGAACGCGGGACACATCGCCTACATCGAGATGGACGGCGATCCGTCGAAGAACGTCAAGGCGTTCGAGAAGGTCGTGCGCGCCATGCACGACGCGGACATGGGGTACTTCTCCATCAACCACCCCGTCGACCGCGATCCCGTCTGCGGCTACACGGGACTCATCGAGAATGAGTGCCCGCACTGCCACCGCAAGGAAAAAGCCTTCGGCACGATGACTCTGCCGCGCATGAAGGACTAAACGAATCAACAGAAAGAGCGCATCGCGTGCATTGAGAACGGCACGCAATGCGCTCTTTTTCGTCGACTGTTTTTAGATGAAATTTCTCATCCCGCCGCTGCGACCTCAACGATCGGGGCCGCGCCCTCCGTGATGCATTCCTTCGTCACGGTGACACGGCGCGGGGCGGTCTCGCGCGGGATGTCGAACATCACATCGAGCATGACCTCCTCAATGATGCCCTTGAGGCTGCGCGCGCCGGTCTTGCGCTCGATCGCCTTCTTTGCGACGGCGCGCAGTGCGTCCTCGGTAAAGACGAGTTCCACGCCGTCCATCGCGAGCAGCTTCTCATACTGACGCACGGGTGCGTTGATGGGCTCGGTGAGAATGCGCAGGAGGGCGTCCCCATCCAGCGTCTCCAGCGTGCAGATGACGGGCAGACGCCCGATGATCTCGGGGATGATGCCGTACTCCATCAGATCCTCGGGCGTCACCTGATGAATGAGCGTATCGAACTCCTTCTCGATGTCCTTGCCGCGCACCTCTGCACCGAAACCGATGGCGACATTGCCCTTTTTGAGGCGCTTGGAGATCACCTTCTCGATGCCGACGAACGCGCCGCCGACGATGAATAGGATGTTCTTCGTGTCCACCTTGATGGTCGGCGCCTCCGGATGCTTGCGCTGCCCGCGCGCCGTGAACTCCACGACACTGCCCTCAAGCATCTTCAGCAGTGCCTGCTGTACGCCCTCGTGACCGGGGTCGGCGGTGATGGAGTTGTTCGCGCCGGACTTGCGCGCAATCTTGTCGAACTCGTCGAGATAGATGATGCCGTGCTCTGCCCGCTCCACGTCCTTGTCCGCCGCGTAGTAGAGATTGCGCACGGCCACCTCGACATCCGCGCCGACAAAGCCCGCCTCCGTGAGGCTCGAGGCGTCCGTCACCGCGAACGGCACGTCGAGGAGCTTCGAGAGATGGGAGAGCAGTGCCGTTTTGCCGCAGCCCGAGGGCCCGAGCATGATGACATTCGACTTCTCGATCTCCGTCTCCTCGCCTTCCTTTTCGTAGCCGTACTTCATGCGCTTATAGTGATTGTAGACCGCGACGGCGAGGATCTTTTTCGCGCGGTCCTGCTTGATGATATAGGAGTCCAGATACTCTTTGATGAGGTGCGGGCGGGTCTTTTCCAGCACGTCGTCGAGCTGCATGCGGAACGATGTGCGCTCCTCCGAGGAGACGGACGCGTCGTGCTCGTCGAGGAAACGGTTGATCTCACGCACACAGTCCTTGCAGATCGCAAAGCCTGTATTCGGATCGTAGATCGGCATATCGTATTGATCGCGCACGTCGATGATGCGCTTGCAGAAGCTGCACTGATGCTTTACCGGATTTTTCGGCATATCAATTTCCTTTCAGGAGACGTTTTTCTTGGATAAATTCTATCATAGAATACCATAGGCAAATGAAAGAAACAAGGAACAATCAACGCGCAATCGATAAATATTATATGGAAAGAAAAATATAATATGCAAAAATAATGAAAAACCTTGAAAATATACTTGACGAAAGAATGCGAGCGTGTTATATTATGACAGTCGCGCTGAAGCGGGAAG
>ERZ773010.632-NODE-632-length-24249-cov-3.127676_pt1 | contig 24249 bp, 10 predicted proteins | sample MGYA00580842_ERZ773010 | MGnify/ENA primary metagenome ERZ773010 (study PRJEB29015, sample SAMEA2737982) | human oral metagenome | biome: human oral; feature: human-associated habitat; material: dental | place: China | collected 2107 ...
TTTATAATGGTACCGCTTTCGGTAGTCCGTACTATCTTTACTTTATTGAAACGAGCTCCATCGTTAAGTCCTCCAGAGAGTGCAAGTGCCTGATATATAGTAAGTCGCTCTTTATATATCGGAAAATAACCTCGACCAGCCTCACCTATAACGCAAAATGTCTGTGTCTTCAAAGCGAGTTTTACCTCTACGTCGGCAGCGAACTCTTTGAGTCGAGCGGTCAATATGTCTTCCGCTTCGTCGATAGTCTTACCACAAAGGTCTACACGAGGCATATATGGAAAATCGACAGTACCGTCTTCGAAAATCCTATATGCACTTTGCCCCATTGATGATGGTGAAAATATTTTTGTAATAGATTCATTAGTAGACAATACTCTGATAACCAACTCGTCATTCACTTTGAGTCTATATTTTTTCACATCTACTTTGTCGTATTGAGGTAAATTTTTACGTTCCTGCAGTAAGTTGTTGGTATAGCGAGTATAGCAAGATTGCAATATAAATATCGCCGACAAAATAAATAACTTATATAGTATCCTCATAGTCAATCGATTTTATCATTTGCTTTTCTCTACATTAAATAGCTTGTACAATATAATCCCGATAGACGCAGTAGAGATAGCCATACTCAACATAGTAGATACATGCTTGATTCCCACATTTTTAATACCACTCGGTTGTATATAAAGTACATCATTGGGGTGGATGTAATAATATTCGGAATCGATTATCTTTTCGGTGCGTAGATCAAACTTTTTTACTATAGTACCACGCTCTGTAAGCCTTACAAGTTTCACTACCGAACGGTCGGCAAATTCCGACAAATCTCCTGCCATAGCCAATGCCTGAAAAATAGTTATCTTATCGTGTGGCATAGCGATACGCTTCGATACTCCCTCTCCAATAATAGAAAAGCTACGATTGGCAAGAGCAATATCGACAGAAATATATTTAGCGATATTTTTATTGAAAATCTCTTCGAGCTCAAACTTGACTTCTCTCAATGTCTTACCTACAACTGCTATCTGGCCAATATAAGGATAGTCGATATTGCCATCGTTATCAACTATAAACAGACACAGTCGCCCTATTGGATTGTCTGCCGATAAGTCCGACGAAGCAGTTGCCGCCGAAGTATTGCAGTTGTATAACGATAAGTCAGCCTCATTGAGGGAATATAGACGTATATTAATATAGTCGCCTTTCTGCAGGCGATACTCCTTGAAGCCAACCGTATCGGGATAGTCGGGTATCAACTCCGACGGACGTTGCAGATAATTGATACTCTTTGGGGTCATACAAGAGACAAACAATATGCCAACCACCGATATAATGAGAAGTATATGTTTATACACCACAATCAATTTCAGAACTTATTATAAAAGCGTGTAAACAACCACGTACGACACAAACCGATAAAATAATTCGATATAAATAAGCAAAAAAATTTACCAAATGTAGCCATATAAAGTACAATCGGTAAATTTTTTAATTATATTCTATATCAAATACTCCCATAAAGATATGCGGGAGTACTGTTTATATTATTATTAGAACGACCAAAGATAGCCGACTGTTACTCCAAAGGTATAATAAATATCTACAAAGCGAGATGCTTCGCCTCTGAGAATCGTATAATTGTATGTATACGGGAATCCGTCGAGGTTGCTCGTCTGGCTATCGGAGGTAGCAAACCTAAAGCTAAAATCGGCTCCCAACTGAAATCCGCTACCGAAAGTATATGTATAACCTAATCCTAAAGGTATCACTGGAGTAGCGAACGACAATGTCCTACGATAATCGTAGGCAATATCGTATGCGTCTATATTACTCAAAGCTATACCTACCCCTGTAAATGCATAAATATCCATCGGAGAGCCTATGCCAAATGGGTGGGCTTCGATAATAAAGTCGGGCTCAAATAGCCCCGATTTGAAACTATAACTCGACCGAGCCCCCGACAGTTTGGCATAAATGATATTAGCTTTCAACCTGGCATAAGGCCAGAAAGAGTACGATAAACCAGCCTGTAGATAGAAATTGGTCTGTGTTCCCGAATACTTTGAAAACATCCAACTCCTTTCGACGTCTCCGAAATAGTAACTAAGACCCGAAGATACACTTACTCCGAAAGTACTTTCGGAGTCGACATATAGTCCATAACGGTTAAGTCTTCGTTGTGAGAAAGTTGATATAGACACAAGCATTATAACACAAGACAATAACAAAATTTTTTTCATATTAAATGATTCTTTTTTTATACGTTCGTATTGTAAAAACAAAAACTGAGTTACAACCAGCAGATAGCTAATACTCTTATAAGCAGTATTGTAATAAAAAATCTATCTCTGACTATAAACGACTGCAAAGGTATAATTTTTTTTTTAGATACTAATCAATAAATTTAAAATTTATACGATTTTCTCGCTTAGAGACTATTTATCTGATTCTATCAAGCGACCTTACCATACTCTCGTCTCTTCGGATAGCTACGATAGCAAGTATCGATAATACAAAACCTATTACATTGAAAAAGAATGCCAATGGGAGATTCAAACTGAAACTGCCATATAGGTGAGGTATCTCGGATATATGCCGATAACTTATCGTCAAAAACAAAATAGAAAACAGATAAAACAGCAGTATAAGTAATACTATTGCGATAGATAGTTTTATTTGCAACGTACGTTTTTTGAACATAAAAATGGTAAACAGAGCTAATAACGGTATCAACAGAGCCACCACTCCAAATAGTTTGCTCCAAATAGCAGCTCCTCCTCCCATACACGTACACCAAAGCGAGCCAAGAGCATAAATTTTAGAAAGCCCCACGTCGGGCGAACATATCCCCATAATAGGAAAACAAAGGGTAAGTATACCCAAAATAGCAACTAATAATAAATAAACTGTCTGTATCCTTTGTATCATTGTTTTGTATGATTTTTATGAAAATATTCTTGCAAATAACCCCTTCTTTTTACGATTGTCGGGGGTGGTATCAGGACTATTGATTATGCTATGCCACGATTCGTTGTTTTTTATCATTCTGTATATAAGTCCCCACTCGGGCAATCCGCCCAGACTACGGTCGTCGATAAAGATATCAACAGCAATCTTACGCGAACAATATTCGTCCGGGAGGTCGGGATGTAGCTTATTTACAGCATAAAACTCTACACCTCGCTGCCGACAATATTGCACAGCCTCTTCGAGCAAAGCCCCCTCACGCACAGTCCAAAGTATTACGTGATGATAGTCTTCGTAGATAAGTTTTTTGAGTACGTCGATAGCAAAAGGGATTGGTTTACCTATCTGCGGATAAGCCTCTTCTACGATTGTGCCATCGAAATCTACAGCTATTGTCATATATATGATATTATATTTTATTCGGTTGTATGATAGTTATCTTCGTCAGGGGCAAAAACTGCCATTTCACTTTCGACCCGCTTCTTCGTAGGCATACACAGCAACAATATAATAACCTCTATACCTATAAGATAGAGCATATCGTTCATTTGCCTTATAAAAAAGAACATTATAGCCGAAATAAGCCCCACGAGAATCACAAGTACCCTAATGCGAGAATATTTTATGTAAGCTGCTACTTTTCTGTCGTAGTCGGTATAATCGGCTATCTTTCGTAGCCTCGTGGCAAACCATTTCAAATCTAACGGAATGGATACCAAAACGAACAGAATGATTGCCGCCTTCGGATATGGCGATAGTGCGGGGTGTACGCTTATAAAGCCACTTACAGAGATGATATATCCGATGAGTATATGAAATAGAGTAATAGCAATAGCTATTCCGAAATTATACTTTAGTCGTTTGTGTATTTGTGTATATATCATTTATAAAGAATATTTTATACGATTAACGATACTCCTGCCGAGTGTGATTTCGTCGGTATATTCCAAAGAGTTACCGACAGATATTCCTCGTGCTATGGTAGATATTTCGATATCGAACGCCACGAGCTTTTTATAGATATACAGGCAAGTAGTATCGCCTTCCATATCGGGCGAAAGCCCTAAAATCACCTCCTTGACGTTGCCCTCTCCGATACGCTCCACGAGCGAGGGTATCTCCAAATCGGCAGGACCGATACCGTTCATAGGCGAGATGATACCGCCAAGCACGTGATAGACACCGTTGTATTGGGCAGTGTTCTCGATAGCCATCACGTCGGCAATACTCTCTACCACACAGATAAGGCTACTATCGCGGCGGCTGTTGCTGCAAATCTCGCATTTGTCGGAATCGCAGATATTGTGGCAAATCTTGCATTTCGAGACTTCGGCACGAAACTTTAAAATAGAGTTTCCCAGCCCCAAAGCCTCCGATTCGTCGTACTTCAATAGATGCAGGGCATAACGAAGAGCTGTCTTCTTGCCCACACCGGGCAACTTATGAAACTCGTTGACAAGATTCTCGAGCAGAACAGACGGATATTTTACTTCATTCATTGAGACAATCGACGATTTGCGTAATACTTGCTAACCGCTAATAATAGATTTGCAACGGCAAAGGTAATACTTTTTCGGCAATCACCGACAAAGGCTAAGCAGGGCAACAAAAAAGAGAGTCGCCCACAACGGCAGGCAACCCTCCTTTTCATAAACGTTATTACTCTGTCGTGGCTAACGCTTCTTGATTACCAAGCGCTCTACCTTATCGATAGCATCGGAGATAATGCGTACCAGATAGTTACCCTCGGCAAACGAAGATACATCGATGGAGATGCTGCTTTCGCCCGCAGCGATACGATACCTGCCCACTACTCTACCCGATGCGTCTATGACTACCACTTCGGCAGCAGAGGTAAGACCTTCTACAGCGACGGTAACCATATTATCGGCAGGATTGGGATAGATATCGACGTCGTACGTTGCTGTTTCGAGGTCGGTACATTGCAATGTTTTGAACCGAATAACAGCACCTTTTACTTTGGGGTAATTGCTCGTTACGGCATAGGCATAGAACTCATATTCGGTATTCTGACCGAGATTGTTCAGATTGCCGTCTGTCGTCTTCGTCCATACGACCTCGCCTACCCTCTTATACTCCCAGCCCTCTTCGACGATAGACTCGGTACCTGCGGTGATAGTCTTCGTGAGCATTGCAGCATAGCAACCGATAGCTGTGGCATTGCCCGTAACTACGGTAGGCGGAGTATGAGCCGCTGTGGTGAAATGCAGAATATCGCCATTGTAACCGTCTGTCTTGAGAGCTGTAGTAGCATAGGCGTAGAACTCGTACTCGGTACTGTGTTCGAGACCTGTGATAAGACTATCGTAGGTAGTCGTCCAAACGGAGGCACCCACCTTACGCCACTTCCAACCTTGCAAATTGACAGGTTCCGACTGGTCGGCAACGATAGCCTTGTGCAGCATTGCCGAGGTAGGAGTGATATTGGTAGCAGGACGTGTTTCGACGGTCGGATGAACAGATGCAGAGCCCGTAGTGGTAAACTCTAAGGTCGCTCCTTGGTACTCTTGAACGTTACCGTCAACGTTTGTCTGAGCATAAGCATAGAATTGATATTTGGTTCCACGAATCAAGCCCGTAACGACACTATCGGTCGTCGGAGTCCACTGCGAGCCGGAGGCTGCTTTATAGTAGAATCCGTCGGCATCGATAGGATATGTACCTTCCGTTATTCGCCTATGCAACGTAGCGGTATTGTCGCCGATATTGTCGGCATCGAGCGTTACGACGGTAGGCGGCGTGATATGCGGCTTATGAACTTTGATATTATCGAGATGTAAGTCGTTGTTACCATTGTCTTTCGTCGACTCTGCATAGAAGGCTATCTTTACTACTCCCGAATACTTCGAGAGATCGATACTATAATGATTTACGGTATTGGTAATATCGTTGAAGACATAGGTGCCTGTGCTGTCGTTGCTCCAAACGGTAGCGTTTTCTTGCATCCAAGTATCTCCGCCATCGGCAGATACGACGACCATAAACTTGTCGTCTACTCTGGTACCTGATGCAGGAGTTCCGTTACCGTTTTCCGTCAACGCAATGTCGAACTCGAGTTTGCTACCGCTCTGCAATAATATTGGTGGCGTTACGAGCCAAGCACTGAGAGTGGTACCTACAATATTTACTCTCGCTTTTCCTCCATTATTGATACCATGCCCGTTTTCGCTATAAGTCCAATTCGTTCCCAAGTTACTAAGAGCAGCTCCACCGAATACTTGCGAGGCACTCTGAGTGTAACGTCCCCAGCAACTGTTGGGCGGGAAGTTCGAAAAAGAGCATCCCGAGAAGTTTTCTACGAATGGCAGCGTATCTGCTGCACACTGAGTGTCGAAGCGCCGTATAGGAGTCCAGAAACTCGAATCGTTTGGCTGACAGACAGCTCTTATCCGCACCTCGTAATGTGTCTGAGGCGACAGGTTGCGTATGGTATATATCGGCTGCCCCGATACTTTTACCGAAGTCCACTTTGCCAAGTCGGTTCTCTTGTATTGGAGCACCCATTCCGACTCGATACCACCCGGAGTCCAATTCACTTCCATAGTCGAAGCAGAGGAATCGTGGGTGTTGTTGAATATAATACCATCGGGCTTCAGACAAGTAGGAACAAGGTGTATATTAAGATTGTCGATGCCGTACCTACCCTTATGTGCCGAGTTTGTAATCGTCTGTCGGAATGCTATGTAATGATTACCAGTAGGTGCCGAAGACAAAGACAACGAGAACCTTTGAGGCGTCTTGACACCGACAGTAAGCATCGACGAGAGGTCGTGGACGGCAACGAACGTACTCGAATCGTAAGGATTTGACAGTACTCCCAATTCCATCGTACCCGAAGCAAGCGAAGATTCTTTTATAAGGTCAAACTCCAACTCTACTCTATGTACGTCTTCGATATACTCGCCTGTAGCGACGATTTGTGTCGATATACCACCAAACATAAGTAACGTATCGCGAGAATATATTTCGAACTTGCCTACAACAGGATATGTAATCACACTACTCTGACGGGCAAGAGTCCTCGTCCAACATTCGGGCAACTTGCCCAGATAGCTGTTGAAGTCGTATATTATCTGTGTATTGCCTATCGCTTGCGCCGCACATCGTGTATGGAACGCATACGACAGCCAAGCACTATATCGGTTGCCACCCGTACATACCGCTTTGATTCGCACTCTGTAGTCGGTATTGGCATCGAGACCGCTGAACGAATAGACAGTATCGCTGACTGTTACACTCGTCCAAGTTGCTGCGTCGGCCTTCTTGTATTCTATTATCCACGATGTTTCGCTGCCACCCTTGCTCCAATGTATCCGAGCCAAATCGGTCGATATGGTATCCAATACAACCTTAGAAGGTGTATTACAGTCATATCCGACGATAGAAATGTTGTCGACTGCCATAGTAGGAGCACTGTACATTCCCTCGTCGTTGAGCCACATAAATATAAGTTTTCTCTTTGTACCAGCGTAAGACGAAGGTAATGTATCGGAGACGGTAGTCCACCTACTTCGGTTAAGATATTTCTTCCTTCCGATAGTGCGAGCTCCGGGTACATTTTTAAACCAATTGGATTGCTCCTGTGACCAAGTCTTGGGCAGTTCGATAGAATCGGGTACCATATATACCATCATATAGTCTTGCGCCCAATAACCTCCTGCCTTGCTTTCGTAATCGCTTCCTCTACCTATCCAGTCGAAAGAGATAGCAAACTTCGGGCTATTGTCGAAATCGACCGTTACGTACGCCATAGAGTGTGACTCCTTATGGTCGTTGTAAGCGGCAGATACTCCATTGTCTTTGGATATATACATCGATTTGCCGCCATTGCCCATAACATTACCTACGCTCCATTTATTGGCATCTTCTTCGGCCGACCATACGGATATCTCTGGTGTAGCTCCGCTAAAATCTTGGTCGTAGGGCAACTGCACCGAAGGAGCTTTCGTAGTGAACTCTACCGACTGCCAAGGCGATTTGTCGCTTACACTACATACGGCCCTGATATATACGTAATAGTAAGTCTTAAACGTGAGCGACGAAGCACTGTAAGAGGCAGCCGATACAGTTACAGAGGTAGCGGTATCGAGCTGAGCCACAGTAAGCGGAGCCTTAGATACCACTACTGCCCAAGATGTCTCGCTACCGCCTACCGTCCACGTAATGTCGGCACTCGATGTAGTTATATTGTTTACAGCAATATTCTTTACATATCGGCAAGTAAGCGGGTCTACAACTCTAAGAGTGTAGTCTTCTACGGCAGCCAGATCGTCCATATAGCATGGAACGGGTTTTCTCGTACCGTTTGTTACGCCCACTATCCGCATCCGATAGTCGCCGTTGGCAGTGGTGATGGGTACTAAGAACGAAGCCTTAAGGATAGCCGGCGAAGTGGCCTCGGATATTCCTTCGTAAACGGTTTCGCCAGGGTCGTCGAAGTCGTAGTCGCGGTTCCAGTCGACAAATATACGTGTGTTGTTTTTATTATTCTTTTGCGTCGAGAATTTAATTGCTACCCGAGCAGAGTCGCCTCGGCTCACGTCGCCGCTCATAGCAGAGTAGTCGCCGTAGTTGCCGTCTTCTTTGCCTGTACTGTTTTCTACTATACGAGATACTCCGTATCTGACTTTGGTGATACCTTTCTCCGATACAGAGGAGGGTCTCGGTCGGCAATACTTAGTCGAGAACAGAGCAACCGCCCAAGAGCTCGTATCAGGAGTACAACTTACCGTTCGTATCCAGATGGTATAATCTTTGTCCTTCTCGAGCGACGATATTTTGAGGTTGTCGGTAGCAAACGTTATCGGGCTAATCGAATCGGGTGGAATGGTCGATACGTCTACACCCTTCGCCAACACGTACTGCCACGAGGTAGCTGAAGGTTCGTGAGCAAAACGAACGACGGCTGTGTCGGTAGTAGCTCCCGAAACGACACTTACATTCAACGACGTTGGTACACGGCATGCAGGTGTGGGCACTACCGATATGTTGTCGATCCAGTATGAGTACGAAGTATTTTGCTCTACCGCACCTACTTTACCGTAGCGGAAAGCGATATAACGATTGTTGCCGTTGTCGGTAACGGAGTTGAAGTATACCGTCTTCGGCAGCATAGTCCGTATATTGTTGCCGTTGTCGAACGAAGCGACAGACACGAACGTATTGCTGTCGGTTGGGTCGGTCATATAGCCCACTTGCAACAGACCGCATTCGTAATGCTCTTTGTTGAGGTCGAAGTTAAGTTGCAGCGTATTCAGAGCTGCACTCATCTTGTTCAACACCAAATACTGAGGAACTGAGGAGCCGAACATTATTGCCTTGGAAGGTACTCCGTATTGTGGAAGACCGTCTGTTACGGCAGGGAACTTATTGTTCGATATTTTGCTCCAACAAGCGGGAATCGAATCTTTTGCTACCACCTCGAAGTCTTCGCTTATCGAAGCCTCATCGCCGCACTTAGTCGTAAACGTATGCGGGGTGATAATCCACTGGCTGTAATCGGTCGAATCACATCGACTACGTAGCCATATATTATACGACGTATGTTGGCTGAGTCCCGAGAGCTTCGCGACGCCTCCGACGGCATTATGAGGAGTGAGTGTCGAAAGGTCTCTGGTGTCGGAAACCTCTTTGTATACATACTGCACTTGAGCAGTTGCAATACTGGAGAGATAAGATATAACTGCCGAGTCGGCACCGACGGAGATAGTTTTCGGTTCTGTCGGAGGGATACACGTAGGAGCAGGCTGTATCGACAAGGAATCTATCCAATAGAAATAAGCCGAAGAGAACGATTCCTGACCGACTTTACCGTATCGGAATGCTATATAACGATTGGTACCGTCATCGGCAACTCTGCTGAATAATACCTGCTTGCGTAGCATCTTTTTGTATATAGCCGCATCGCGGTCGTCGAACGAAGCCACAGGCACAAACGTATTGCTATCGGTCGGATTGGTCATATAACCCACTTGGAAAGTACCTGAATTTTCGCCCTCTCTGTCGAGAGTAAAGTCGAGCTGCAGAGTATTGAGCGGTACCGAGAAGCGAGGCAGCACCATATAAAGCGCTTTTGACGATCCGAATTTCAGTGATTTGGTCTTGAGTCCATAGGCAGGATACGGAGGTACGACAGCCGGCAATGTCTTATTGGCGGGTATTCGAGTCCAACACTCAGGAATATAATTATCTCTGATATTGTCGAAGTCTTCGCTTAGGGTAGAGATACTGCCGCAGAGAGTAGTGAAGGTCAATGGCTCGAACGACCATTCGCTGATGTTGCCACTGCCACAATCGCTCTGCAACCACACCTTATAGGCAGTATTGGGAGTAAGCCCCGATAGTCGTATCGTATCGCCGCCGATAGTATGTATGGGCAACGTATTGGGGTCGGTTGCGTTAGCCAAGCCATAAACATATCGTATCGCCGTAGCATTCGATTTATAAGTGACAACGACCGAATCGGAAGATACGAAGAAGATTTTCGCCCTTGCGGGAGGCAGACACGATGGTGCCTCCTGCACCCTAATCGAATCGAGCCAATAGTACGAGTTATAACTAAAAGTCTCGCTACCTACGCTACCATATCTGAATGCAATATAGCGGTTGTTGCCGTCGGCTACATCGTTGAAGAAGACACGCTTGGGCAACATCCGTTTATAAACATTATTCTTAAACGAAGCTACCGCCTCAAATGTGCGTGCATCGGTGGGATCGGTCATATAACCCACTTGGAAAGTACAAGCATTTGCATTTAATCTATTGAGCATGAAGTCGAGCTGCAATGTCTTCAGAGGCACCGCAAAGCGAGGCAATACCAAGTATTGTCCGTTCGTATCACCAAACTTTATAGCCTTACTTTTCACGTTGTAAAACGGATCAGCTGCAATAACAGAAGGCAACGTATTCTCGCTGGGTATCTTACTCCAACACTCAGGCAGAGAACCCGTACTTAAGTTATCGAAATCTTCTTCGACGGTATAGATATACTCGCATGCAGTAGTGAACCTCAACGGTTCGAATGACCATTCGCTGTAAACACCGCCGGAACACTTACTTCGCATCCAGAACTTATACTCTTGCCGAGGAGTAAGTCCCGTAACGTTTATAGTACTGCTACCAATAGTATTGACGGGAGTAAGTAACGACGGGTCGGTTGCCGTTGCGGCAGCACATACATACTGAGCCTCAGTAACTCCTGAAGGTAGTACGTAAGCAATCACAGCCGAATCGGGAGCAATAAGTGTAGCCTTCAACTTATATGGAGGATGGCAAGCGGGAGCTTGTTTTACAGATACTGAGTCTAACCAATAGTAATGGTGTTTGGCGAATATCTCTTCGCCCACACCGCCATACCTGAATGTTATGTATCGGTTGCTGCCATCGTCGGCAACATCGGTAAAGAGTACGTGTTTATAAACCATCTTTTTCAGAGAAGACTCATCGTCGTTGAATGAAGCTACAGGTACAAATGTACGTGCATCTGTATTGTCGGTCATATAACCCACTTGAAAGGTACCCGAAAGACTGCCCTCTTTGTTTAATAAGAAATCGACCTGTAAAGTATTGAGTGGTACTCCGAAGGGAGGTAGTACCAAATAAGCCGAGTCCGACTCACCGAATTTTACGGCGTTTGTAAATACTCCGCTTGTAGTATCTCTACCTACTACCGAAGGGAATGTAGTATGGGAAGATATCTTACTCCAGCAAGTTGGCAGAGAGCCGACACTAATCGAATCGAATTGTTCTCGAAGGTTTATCGGCCCTGTCAGATAGACACATTTGGTCTTGAACGAAACGGTAGACCACTCGCTATACTCGCCGACCAAGCAGTCGGCTTTTATTCTTACATAATAAACGGTATTGTCCGTAAGCCCCGACAGACTCAACGACGGCGTACCCGTTACGGTCTGCGACACTGCTCCGGCGAAATCGGATGAAGTGGAATACTCTACTGCCCACGACGAGGCAAAGCCCGTCTCTGTCCACAACAAGTTGGCGGAAGTAGCTGTGATACCAGATAAGGAGATATCTTTAGGTGCCGAGCAATCGGTCGAGGGCAATACCTCCGCCCCATGTACTTCGTCTAAGAAGATATTAATACCATTCGTATCCAACACCTGAAATGCTACATAGATCATAGAACCAGCATAGGGCGACAGATCGATCTTATGCTGAGTCCAAGTCTTCGAGATACCCGTTTTTGTTCGCAATGTAAGAGCCGTTACTGTAAAATCGTTAACATTAGAAGAAGCCCTCGAAATCTTTACGTTAAGAGAAGTAGGGTCTTTAACGGCAGGAAATATATTGTCCGTTTTAACACTGAAAGTAAGGCTATCGCCGACAGTGGGAAACATTCCGGGAGTGATAAGCCAATTCTCCGTCCCGAACGAACCGCCATAGTTGACCCTTGCGCTCGCCTTACCTATCGGAACGTACATCTTATTTCTCATCCACTCGTTGCTTCCTTTGAGCCGTTTCTTAGTCCAGCCTTCGGGAGGGAAGGTCTCTGACTCGAATCCTTCCGATAAGAGAGTACCTCCGTTTGTAGTTTGCACCTTGAGGTTGTCGACAAACACACGGCTTTCGATGCCGCTACCGACGATGGCAGACACCGTTATCGCCGTAGGAGAGGGCAGAGCTTTGAATACGGCATTGTATCGCACCATATCGGCAGCCGACAGTGGCCAGCCATGTGCCATAGCGGGTAGGTCGACCGTATCACTTTTAGTGCCATAAGTTACGACAATTCGGGCAGGTGAGGGTGTCGCTGCTATCCAAGTGACAGCGTCGAACGACACTTTCAAGAAACGAGCCGTACCCGCAACGACAGGTTGCGTAGTAAAGCCGCCATCATTACCTCCGTCGCCAAGACGAACCACTCCGCCCGCTTGGTACGCTCTGCTTACCGAAGCAATCCCCTGCAATGCACTTGCAGAGGCTGCCGTGGAGCTTCCCGTCGCCGAGAGCATATCGCCCGACGTGAGGGCGGCGAAGTCTTGGATATAGGGTAATGTTACATTCTGTGCCCGCAGTCCGAAGACTGTACTGAGCACGAAACACATTAAAAGAGTAATCTTTCTCATGCTATATAAAAATATTTTGAGTTATTGTATTTATACATAAGTATTACATATTAAAAACAAAAGTAGAGTCGCCTGCAACGGCAGACAACTCCACTTTCGATCATTCTATTTTTGCTCGATTATCAACTTCTCTATTACGACCCTATCGCCCGAAACGATACGAACTAAGTAGTTGCCCGCAGCAAGCGAAGAGACATCGAGTGAGATAACGCTTTCGCCCGCTGCTATGCGATAACGACCCACTACTCTACCGAGCATATCCGATATCTGTACGTCGGCTCCGTCGGTACTACCGTCGAGAGCGATAGTCACGAAATCGTCGGCAGGGTTCGGGTAAACGACTACTCGGTAATCGGCTCTGTCTACGTCCGAAACCGAGAGCGTCGTGAACCGCAACGTTTCGCCCTTAGTCATCGGGTAAGTATTCGTTACGGCGTACGCATAGAACTCGTATTCGGTATTCTGACCCAGACCGTTCAGGTTACCGTCGGTAGTCTGTGTCCATACCACCTCGCCAACTTTCTTATACTTCCAGCCCTGCTCTACTATAGGCTCGGTGCCGGCAGTAACGGTCTTACGCAGCGTAGCGGCATACATACCGATAGCCGTAGCGTCTAATGTAGTCACCGTCGGCGGCGTGTGAGCAAGAGTGGTGAAGGTCAGAATAGAGCCATTGTAGCCATCGGCGTTAAGATCCGTCTTAGCGTATGCGTAGAACTCGTACTTGGTATTTTGCTCCAACGACGTAAGCCTACCGGTCGGCGACACAAACCAAGTAGCGTCGGTAGCCTTACGCCACTTCCATCCTTGCTCTCTTACGGGCTCCGATGGGTCGAAGGTTATTGTCTTATGTAGAGTAGCTCCAGTCTGAGTAATATCGGTAGCTGCCTCGGTAGTAACCGTCGGGTGTACTACCGGATTACCCGTAGTGGTGAAGGTTAGGGTAGCTCCTCTGTAGACTGAGTCGTTGACTTTTGCAAACGCATAGTACTCATAGGTGGTTTGTGGCGACAGCCCTGTAATTACGCTATCGGTCACTTGTCTCCACAGAGCACTTGTGGTATCGGCTTTGTAGAAAAAGCCCTCTTCGTCGATAAGATAGCTACCCTCCGTTACCTTTTTATGCAGTGTAGCGGTATTGTGGGTAATGTTGTCGGCAGGCAGTGTTACTACTGTCGGTGGGATATTTCTTTTCACTAAGATATTATCAAGATAAAGGTCGTTGTCGCCATTACCTACCAACGACTCGGCATAGAATGCTATCTTTACTACTCCCGAATATTTCGATAGGTCTACCGTAAACGGAGTAGCTATATTGCTCACGTTATTCAAGCGGTGTGTAGCAGTACTGTCATTGCTCCATACGGTAGCGTTGGCTCTTGCCCACGTCGTACCGTTGTCGGTAGATACTATCACCATAAACTTATCGTCGTCTCTGTTGCCGGCTGCCTTATCGGAGCTATTATGTTTGGTAAACGACAAATCGAATTCGAGAACACTATTTGCCTCCAATCGTATCGATGGTGTTACCAACCATCCATAGGTGCTGCTGCCGAATATGTTTATCTTGGCTTTGCTGCCTGTGTTCATTCCGTATGTACTATTGTCGTATTTCCATATTCCCGATAAGTAAGATGACGTTGTTACATTTTTCAATTCGGCACCACCGAATACGTCGGAAGCTTTCTGGTCGTACCGTGCCCAGCATCTCGGCGGGAATGCTGTGGCGGTAGCCTGTGAGAAGTCTTCCATCCAAGGCAATGCGGTAGCACCACACAAGGTATAGAAAATCGACTCGCTTGTAAAGGCACTCTCCGACGATATTGCCGTACAGAGCGACTTCACTCGTACCAGATACTGAGTAGATGCTTTCAAATGCTTCAACGTATAGCGTGTGGTCGATATGCTGTCGATTGTTGTCCACTCGCCGGCAGCTCTTGTTTTGTATTCCAATGTCCAGCGTGTCTCGGTGCCGCCCGCATTCCACGATACTACTGCCGAATCGGTTGAAATAGTAGCTTCCTCTACGGAGAGCCTTATCGGTCTGCGGCAGGCAGGCAAGCGGTGGATGTCCAAGTCGTCCATCTCGTAACCCGAAGAGCCTGTCGTGTCGGGTATCAGACGGAATGCTATATACCGATGAGTAGACGGAGCAGCCGCAAGCGATACGTCGTACGTATGCGTTAGGTTGTCTGTGGAAGCAATATTATCCATAACGACGAAAGTAGCGGAATCCGATGGGTCGGACATCACTCCGACGATAAAGGGAGCACTCTTTTTGTCCGTACGAGTCAGAGTGAACGATACTTCGAGAGTATCGAGAGCCACTTCGAACTTAGGCATAACGACGAGGTTTTGTTTTTTATCGAAGTACGAATTATTGGCTTTGAATGCCAACTTACCGTTTACTACTTCTGGATATAGTTTTTGAGGAAATCCTCCTTTGAATGATAATACTTTCGTCCAGCAACTCGGCAGATTGCCGTTGTGTGCCTGGGACGAAGAGAAGTCTTCCAGCAAAGGAATAGTCGTTATATGTCGGCAATCGGTACGGAACGTTAAGGGCACCAGATTCCAATCGCTCAACTCGGTCGGACTACACTTAGTCCTCACCCAGAAGCGATATTCGGTGTCTGGAGTCAGTCCCGATACGGTAATGCTATCGGAAGTAATGGTAGTAGGTGTAAGCGAATCGGGACTTACCGATGGGTCGTCGGTATATACATATTGCCAAGTATTAGCCGAAGCCTCGTGTTTGAACGATATATCGGCAGAGTCTGGTTTGATATTCGACACTTTGAGATTAGCCGTCGGCAGACAAGCAGGAGCAGGCGATACCTCTATATCGTCGACCCAATAGTAGTAGTCGAAGCCACCTATCTCAGGGCTATTGCCACAACGGAAAGCAATATAACGGTTTGCTCCGCTATTGTCGGCAACGCCGACAAAATACACCTGTTTAGGCAACATCTTCTTATACTTGCTATCGTCGAAAGAGGCGACGGCAACAAACGTCGACGTATCGTTCGGGTCAGACATATAGCCGACCTTGAATACACCGCTTTCCACAGCCTCTCTGTTTAGTTTGAATTTGAGTTGCAAGGTACTCAATGGTACATTCATCGCCGGTAGGATAAGATACTGAAGTCGCTTGTGAGTAAACGCCATTGCTTTCGATGGTACTCCGGCGCTTGTATTCTTTGCCACCACCGAAGGGAACTTAGTTATACTACTGCCTAATATCTTTGTCCAGCAGTCGGGAATAGATTCCACAGGTGTATTCTCGAAGTTTTCCGATATGGTAGCAACGGGTGTACAAAGAGTCCTATGCTCTAAGACAGTGCTGAAAGTGCTCTGCTCGATAGCGCTGCAAACGGCTTTGACCCTAAAAATATATCGTGTACCTGCTTCGAGCCCTGCGATAGTGGCTTCTGGTGTAGCGGTAACGTTAGGTGATAGGTTAGTCCAAGCGGTCTCGGAGGCTTTGCGGTACTGTACAGCCCATTCCGTTTCGGAACCGCCTGCCGTCCAAGCTATCTTTACCGAATTGTGTGTGGTATTGATAGCCCTAAGCGACGAAGGCGTCGGGCAATTGGGATTCACATCGTCACGATAACCGAAAGCAGCTACGGGGAGGTAGTTGTCGATAGCAGTCGAGTAACCCAAACCGACTCCATTGTTCAAAATACGTCCGCCGGCAGTGTATACATCAGAAAACTGAAGAGAATCGCTTCCCCACACTGCCACACATTGTTTTCTATGCGACGGCTTATAATAATAATATGCCACTACCGATCCATTTGCATTAACGCCGGCCGAGTCGGTAATCGTTATCAGAAGGTTGCCTCCGTTGTATAGATATGGATTTGACGAAAAGTCGAGCACCAACTCTTTGTCATTTACCATTTCATCGAAAAGATTTGCCGTGTAATTTACGGTTGCTTGTGGCGAAGTAAGGTCGACATCGTACCAGACATAAGAACCAACGCCCAAAGTATCGAACTTCAATTTTTCTTGCCCCACTTCGGTAATATAAATTCTGATCTTACTCGAATAGTTTTCGTTATAAAACCAATCTTCATTTTTAAACTTAAACTTGACCGAAGTAATCAACTTGCCTATGAGCGGATAAAGGTCGGAGGCAGGATATACCAGCTGCGAAGCCGAATTGTTGTATGTCCACAATGTAGGAGCGTTTTTGTTGTCAAATCCATTGTACAAACTGTTCTCAGACGGATTTTGATAGTTACCTACATAGTGATAAGTTTGTGCCTGCAGAAGCCCCAAAGCCCCAAGCACAAAAAATAAACTGAATAATGTTCTTCTCATTTTCTATTAATCTATTATTATTTTAATTGTTGGTCTCAAAAAACTCCGCAAAAGTAGTGTCTGGCAATACCGCAGGCAATACTCATAAGTAGTGATTTTTTATTGCCGATTTAACAGATAAATATTATAGTCTTTCCTCGATAAAATTACTATGTCGCAACTATACGTTTCAATTCTTTTTACACACGAAAAACTAACTGTAATATCACATCACCACTAATATAAATATTATTTATTACTTTTGCCACCGATAATAATCAATACTAAAAAACATATTAAATTAAAATGAAATCTGATATTCAAATAGCAAGAGAGACACCTCTGAAGAAAATAACGGAAGTAGCATCTTCCATCGGTATTTCGAGCGACGACCTGCACACTTACGGTCATTATATGGCAAAAGTACCAGTTACGCTGTTCGACAACGAAAAGATAAAAAAGAGTAATCTTATACTCGTTACCGCTATCACCCCCACTAAGGCAGGTATCGGAAAAACAACCGTATCCATCGGTTTGGCTCTGGGTCTGAACCGTATCGGTAAAAAAGCCATCGTGGCTCTACGCGAGCCTTCGCTCGGACCTGTCTTCGGTATGAAGGGCGGTGCTGCCGGCGGCGGTTATTCGCAGGTATTACCAATGGAAAACATCAACCTACACTTCACAGGCGATTTCCACGCCATTACTTCGGCACACAATACCATTTCGGCACTGTTGGATAATTATATCTATCAATCCGATTCGCCAAAAAGGCTGAAGGAAGTGGTATGGAAGCGTGTCCTCGACGTAAACGACCGCAACCTCCGCTACGTTGTAACGGGGCTTAACGGAGCCACCAACGGTGTTACACAAGAGTCGGGCTTCGACATCACGCCTGCCTCGGAGCTAATGGCTATACTGTGTCTGGCAGAGAACCTCGAAGACCTGCGTCGCCGTATAGAAAACATAACCCTTGCATATACCACCGAAGGTGAGCCGTTTACAGTCAAAGACCTCGGCATAGCAGGAGCCATAACTGTGTTGCTCAAAGACGCCGTCAATCCTAACCTCGTACAGACCACCGAAAATACGGCAGCTTTCGTACACGGAGGACCGTTCGCCAATATCGCCCACGGCTGCAACTCGCTACTGGCTACCAAGATGGCAATGTCGCACGGCGAATATGCTATCACGGAGGCAGGGTTCGGAGCCGACCTCGGAGCAGAAAAGTTTTTCGATATCGTATGCCGCAAAAGTGGATTACAACCCAAAGCTACCGTCGTAGTAGCTACGGCACAAGGACTTAAGATGCACGGCGACACACCGATAGACAAGATAAAAGAGGAAGATATCGAAGGTCTCACCAAGGGACTGGCTAATCTGCAAAAACATATCGACAACCTCAGCAAGTTCGGACAGACAATAGTCGTAGCATTCAACCGTTTCCCGACAGATACCGACAGAGAGATAGAACTCGTACGTAAATACTGCTCCGACCGCGGAATACGTTTCGCCATCAACGAAGCATTTGCCGAAGGCGGCAAAGGGGCTGAGGCTCTGGCACGCCAGCTTGTCGATGCAGTAGAGAAAGAGCCTTCTAAGCCGCTGACATTCGCATACGAAGACAACGACTCGGTAAAGGTAAAAATCGAAAAGATAGCTATGAACATATACGGTGCTCGCGATGTGGTCTTCGGCGACAAAGCCATCAAGGTACTGAACAAAATCAAAGGCACTCAACTCGACTATCTACCCGTATGTATCGCCAAGACACAATTTTCGTTCTCGGCAGACCCCAAAGCATACGGCGTTGCCTCAGGCTTCAGATTTAAGGTAACGGATTTGGTCATAAATAGCGGAGCCGAATTTGTGGTGGCTATCGCAGGCGAGATAATGCGTATGCCGGGGCTGCCCAAAAACCCACAGGCACGCTATATCGACATAGTCGACGGACAGATAGAGGGGCTCAGTTAAGAGAGAATCCACACACACAAAGCGAAAGGCTGCCTTTCTCCGACAGAAGGCAGCTTTTTTGTTACAAAATAAGTAGTAATTTTGCAGAATAAAAATAAAGGGTAATAAGTTATACAGTAACTGCAATTTATATTTATTATCAATATGTTAGTCGATAACCATTCCACAGAATTTAAAGTACATAGCTTCATACAACAGTATATTAATGACGGCTCAATGGATATAGTAACAGGATACTTTACTGTTGGGGCTTTATGTCATTTTGCTGATCTTACTAATGAAAAAATAGCACAATACCGTATTATTTTAGGTGATATTACTCAACGTGATGTTACCGAAATTAGTTCATTAGATTTGTTAAATGCTGACTTAAGCCTTGAAAAAGCACTTAGTCTAAAAAAACTTGCTAATGATGCTGTTGATTTTTTAAAACTCAATAAAGTTTCTTTAAAAACCTTAGAGCCTAACTTCTGTCACGCTAAACTATATTTATTCAAAAGTGAAAAAAATGACCGACAGAAGAATTTTTATATCTCAGGAAGCTCTAATCTTACAGAAGCAGGTATTGGTATTAAACAATCTGATAATTTTGAACTAAATATAGCTGATTTTGGAGGGAATGAACAATATAAAGAAATTCTCAATTGGTTTAACGCACTATGGGAGCACCCTAAAGCCCATAACTTTAAAATACTTGTAGATGAAAATGGTAAGGAAACAAAAATAGATTTTAAAACTTATCTCATAAACGAAATAAGTAAACTATTTCAAGAATTTTTGCCTAAAGACATCTATTTTAAAATACTTTTTGAACGTTTCTATAATGATATATCGCTTTCTATCAACACTCCCGAATATCAGCGTAATATTCAAAAACTAAAAGATTCCGAAATCTATAATGCTCTTTATGAATTTCAGCAAAAAGGAGCTGAAAGCCTTATCAACCGCATAGAAAAATACAATGGGGCTATACTTGCCGATGCTGTTGGTTTGGGAAAAACGTGGACTGCCCTTGCTGTGATGAAGTATTTCCAAAACAAACGAGATGATGATGGAAACCAAAAATACGACATCTTACTACTTTGTCCTAAAAAACTACACCAAAACTGGCTAAAATACCGAAAAGACCAAAACTCTCGCTTTGAAGCGGATAAACTGAATTATGCTATCCGCTTTCATACGGATTTGGACGAAACTTTAATGCAAAAGCCCAAATACTTAGATGAAAGAAGGGATTACAATTTCACTAATAAAAAACCTAAACTGATTGTTATAGATGAAAGTCATAACCTGCGCAACGATAAGTCGAAGCGCTTTGAATACCTCTTGGAAGAAATTATCAAAAAGAATGAGGATGTGAAGGTGCTACTGCTATCGGCTACCCCTATCAATACTGATTTTAAAGATGTGCGCAACCAACTTAAATTAATAACCAAAGACAATAATGGAGCGTTTAAAGAAGAAATGGATATCAATAACTTGGATTATCTATTCAAGCAGACTTCTAAACATTACAACCAATGGCAACAAGAAAAAGAAGCCTCTATTACTGAGCTTACCCAATCTTTTGGACGTGATTTCTTTAAACTTACGGATAGCCTTATCGTGGCACGTACCCGCAAAATGATTGTCCATCAACAACGCGACTTGGTATTCCCCACTAAAGCAAAACCTATTAATAAGTACATCACTCCTAAAATTATGTTGGAGGTAGACACTCTTGAAGATTTGATTCACAAATTCCCTCCTATTCTTTCAGGGTACCAACCTAATTATTACACTCTTACAAGAGATCAGAGAGCACAACGAAAAAGAGATGAAAAAGAAGGTGTATATTCAGGTGAAAATGTTTTAGAAGATGATGTAGCACGCGACCGTTTTTTGGTGAAGATGATGTATATATTGCTTTTGAAACGCTTAGAATCGAGCTGGTTCTCTTTTCATACTACAGTAAATAAAATTTTGGAACATCATCAGAATGTTTTGACCAAAATAGAAAACTATCAGAAATGTAAAAGCTCTGAAATTTTATCGCAAACTTCACTATTATCAGATGATGAAGAAGAAGATTTTCAGGAATACACCATTGGAAAAAGAGAAATTAAACTTTCGGATATAGATAATGCAGGCAACTTAGCTCTTTTTGAAAAATCTTTAAAAAGAGATATTTCAAAATTGAAAGGGCTTTCTAAAGGTATGGACTATTTTTCGGAAGTAATAGCCCAAGAGTTAGAAGAGGATGAACCGTTAAAAAGTCGGGATACCAAACTCCAAGAGCTCATTGCTATTCTCAATGATAAAAAAGAAAATGCTACTAACAAAAAAGTGATTATCTTCACTACCTATACCGATACGGCTCAGTATCTTTTTGAGCAACTCTCGGCACGTGGTTTCTCTAAAATAGCAATGATTAACGGCTATAGTGCACAAACCGATTATGAGGGCGAAACGCATATTTCTAACTTCGAAGGGGTGTTAGAACGCTTTGCTCCGTTTACCAAACTGTTTGTAGAACGTAAATGGGAAGATTTTGAGTGTGATGCCGAAAGTCCTCAGGAGCGTTACACCCTGTGGCAAGAGTGGGTAGTAAGCGTTGATAAGAAAGTAAAGCAACAATTGGCTACCCCTATCGATATTCTTATCGCTACTGATGCCCTCAGCGAAGGACAAAACCTACAAGATGCCGATATGGTGATTAACTACGACATCCATTGGAACCCAGTACGCACCATTCAGCGCGTAGGGCGTATTGACCGTTTAGGCTCTCCTAACCAAGAAGTATTTACTGTGAACTTCTGGCCTGCCCCTAATATCAATGAGTATCTAAACCTGCAAACACGTATTGAAAAACGTATGGCAGCGATGAAAATTATAGGCTCGGAAGATATTAAAGATTTTACAGAAAATTATGGTAACATTGCCATTGATACTGATTTAGAGGAGCGTCAAAACCAAAAAATGTTGGAACAAATGCAAGACAGCATAGAGGAGTTAGAAACTGAAAAATCCTTTGGTTTTGATGACTTATCCCTCGAAATGTATCGCCAAGATTTAGCTCTTGAGCTAGAAAACCGCTTAAACTATTATTTACAACTGCCTAATGGTATTTTCTCGGGTGTTGCCTTTGCTGAAGCAATAGAAAACGAACAGAAAGAGGGGATTATCGCTCTATTAGGTTCACCCATACGCAAAGCTAAACAGAAAAAGGCTTATCAACAGCTAAAACTCGTGTATGTAGATGCTCTGGGCAAGGAAATCCTCATCAATGAAAAAGAAATTTTGCATTACCTTTCTCAACAGAAAAATGCTCCTCGCTACGGCTGTGAAAAGTTAGATATAGGCGACCAAGAAGAGGTAAAACACTACACCAATGCTTTAGCACAATGGTTTGAACACCAACAAGCTCATACTGTAGTAGATGAGGGAGAAAATGAGCAAAAAGTAGCAAGCACACAAAGCGTAAACTTGCTGAAGAATATGCTGAAAGGAAAAAAAGAAGCTATTAAAGAAGTAAAGACTAATGAAAAAGCAAGTGAAAAGTATGACAAAAACAACTGGGATTTAATAACTTGGCTAATCGTAAAAAAGTAGAAGAAAATGGAACATATCATACACAATTTTGCTCAGGGCAGTTTGTTTGCTTGCACCGAACAACTTTTTAAACAACTCAATATTGAGTTGCATTCCTCAGAAGACTTACCTATCTTGCCACAAGATTTTTTTGATAAGGAGCTTTATAGAGCAGAAAACAAGATACACCAACTTATTCGGCAGCTATATGTAGCTGGAATGGTAGGTACAGAGAAAGACAGCTTAGCCGTGATAGCGGTAGAGCTCGCTACGACTGCTGCTACTCGTACACAACTTTCTACTATTACGCGCCTTATCAATAGACAAGCAAAAGGGATGCCTGTAGCGGTACTTTTTAGGTATGGCAGCCATATTGCTCTTGCTAATGCTGAACGTACCCAGTACAAACAAACCTACCGCGAAGGGGAAAAAATAGGCAAAGTATCTATCCTGAAAGATATTGATACGCTAAACCCTCATCGCGGGCATTTGGATATATTAGAAACTCTAAAGACACCTGCTAAGATAAAGACTTTTAGAGACTTATATGCTCATTGGCAAGAGGTATTTAACGTTTCTACTCTCAATAAAAAATTCTATAACGAACTATTTGCGTGGTTTCAATGGACAATTTCTGAAGAGGTAGGCGTAACCTACCCCAATGATACCAAAACTAACCAAGACGACCGTGTACAATTAGAAGAACAAGTAATTCGTCTGATTACTCGTGTGCTATTTGTATGGTTTATCAAACAAAAGCACTTGGTTCCGAATAACCTTTTTGAAGAAGCTGAACTAAGCAAAATACTCAAAGATTTTGACCCTAATAGCTTAAAGAATGGTAACTACTACAACGCTATCTTGCAAAATCTATTCTTTGCTACCCTCAATAAAAAGGTTACTGAACGGGCTTTTGCTACAGCATCGAATACTCGCGATATCAAAACTTTATATCGCTATAAAGAAATATTCAAAATTTCAGAAGAAGAAGTGATAGAGCTATTTAAGCCTGTCCCTTTCCTCAATGGTGGTTTATTTGAATGTTTAGATAAAGATCAAGGGAATGATGGCAAACGTTATCATTTAGATGGCTTTAGCCGAAATGACAAACGTCTTAAAGGAAGATACATACACAGGGCATTTATACCAAACATTGTATTTTTCGACCCTCAGAAAGGCTTGTTTCCTCTTCTCAACCGTTACCATTTCACTATTGAGGAAAATACTCCAAACGACATACAAGTTGCTCTTGACCCGGAGTTATTAGGTAATGTATTTGAGAATCTTTTAGGAGCTTTTAACCCCGAAACCCAAGAAAGTGCCC
>ERZ773010.638-NODE-638-length-24155-cov-6.627137_pt1 | contig 24155 bp, 8 predicted proteins | sample MGYA00580842_ERZ773010 | MGnify/ENA primary metagenome ERZ773010 (study PRJEB29015, sample SAMEA2737982) | human oral metagenome | biome: human oral; feature: human-associated habitat; material: dental | place: China | collected 2107 ...
AAGTTGAAACTCGTGTCTTTAAGGGTGGAACCGATATCACCAATATCAACAATCCTCAAAATGTAAATAAAGGTGATGTCCTCACTTATCAAGTAAAAGTGAAAAACGTTGGTAAAGCCGATGCTAACTTTGGTCCTTCTCAAGGGGGGGCACTCCCTGGTATTGGTGTTGTGCTCTACTATCCTAACAAACTTTTAGAACCTCTCAAAACAGGCTCAAAACCTAATGTAGACCTTATCAAAAACGAATTGGTCTTCTCTAATGGAGCCTACCCAAGTCCTTTCGATTCAGCTTATTATATAACAGGACATACTCCTGCTGTGTTCGGATCTATACAATCTACTATGGGAACAGGACAACGCACCTTGAAACCTGGTAAAGAGTTTATCGTAAAATTCCATCTCAAAGTAACTACAAACGATTGTGACTTCACTACTTTTGCTTGTAGTGAATACATCCGTACCTATGCGCGCTTCTTCGCCGATAACCTTTCCTACTACCCTGATTTCAATGTGAGTAGCCCTCTCAAATTAGACGAATGTGGCGACCGCGAACCTAAACCTACTGAAGTACGAGTGAATGACATCAGTACAGCATCTTGTAACTCAGAAGCCGTACTTTGTGGTAACAATATTAAAATCAAAGCTCAAGGCATCGACTACAACCACCATATAGCCAAAATAGGATCTAAAGATTATGGTATTTTCTATGGTAATTACGATACCTTCAAATGGAAATTCCAAGCACCTGGTCAAACAGGGTGGACTAATATTTCTGGTAACAACCAAGAAATTACAGTCAATGCTCCAGGGGTATATCGTGTCGAAAAATCACGTACTGGTGCTAACAATTGCCAAACACGTGTTGAGGAAATCACCGTAAAAACTCACGCCCAGTCGCTCAGTCAGCACCCGCTCATTCCTTTTGCACAAGAGGTCTACACTTGTCCCGATAATGGGGTGGTGTATCCGCAACTCTATCTTTGTGGGGCAAATGCCAAAGCGGTAATCAACCTCGGTTTGACTAATGCCAAAAACTATACTTGGCAAAAACGTGACAATTGTAATATTCCATCTAGTCACGATAAAGAATGCCCTGTTTTAGAAAATATGTATGGTTGTAATTGGGTAACCAAAGCTACAACCACTACTAACGACTATGTAATTACTGAGGCTGGCGATTACCGCCTAACGGTAACTTTCCAAAACAACTGTGTCTCTACCTATTACTTTAGGGTAACCAAAAACAACCTTACCTATAAAGTAGATCCCAAAGATATCATTTGTGGTAAAAAAGGTAAAATCACCATAACAGGGGTGAACAACACTCAATATAAATTTGCCCTTAAAAAAGGAACTACTACAGTAACTAATTATCAAACCAACCCAGTATTCGAAATTGCTACCCCTGATGCTTATACAGTACTCATCAAACAGAATACAGTGAGCAATACAATGTTGCCTTGTGTTTTCAACGAAGAGGTAGTGATCAAACAACGCACCCCTACACTTTCAGTATCTCATAGTGAGATTCTTTGTAAAGGTGAGACCTCTACTATTCAGGCTACAATTTCCGATGCTTACCCTCCATTCACCTTTACCCTCCGTAAAGGAAGTGCCACTGGCTTAGTACTCGATACCAAAACAGTCAGCAGCACTACCTACACCTTCCCTGCACAACCCGCAGGCAATTACTTCGTGCAGGTAACTTCTGAAGATATCGATGCCACTTGTTTGCCAGCTAAATCAGTCGTGGTGAATGATAACAACCAACTCAAAATGACGGCTACTGCGGCACAACCTTTAATGTGTGGTGTTGCAAAAGTAGTCCTCACAGCTACAGGTGGTAAAAAAGCACCTTATGGTTATAACTTCCAGATTACAGGCAATGGTATAAATTTGAGTGGTACACATCAATCAACTTATACATTCACCTTGTCAGCTGCAGGCACATTTACCGCCAAAGTGGTAGATGCGAACAACTGTACCGTGCAGGAAACTGTTACCGTTACAGCCCTCCCTACTGCTACAAGCAATGTAACAAGCAAACTCATCAACTGTGGTGCTAATGGAGTTATCACCTTCAGCGAACCTCAAAGTACAGTTAGTTATACTTATGAATACAGTGTCGATGGTGGTACTACCTTCCAATCAGGTCGCGAATTTACCGTAACCCCAGGTAGAACCTATAACACTGTCTTCCGTTATAAGTATGGTAGCATTGCTGCTTGTACCGTAACCAGATCTGTAACCATTGGTACAGGAGGTAACAACACTCTCATCGCTTCAGCCGGTGTTGCACAGCTTGCGAGCTGTGGTACAGGAGCTAACGCTGGTAAAGCCTTAGTGCATTTCACCAATGTACAAGGTGGGCAACCTCCTTACGAGTACAACTTTGGCGATGGAGTTTGGACAACCACTCGCGAACGTTGGCTAACACCTGCTACTTACAATTTGTCAGTACGTGATGCTGCAGGCTGTGCACGTACTAACCTTAGTGTAACTGTAAAAGCAAAACCAGATACTCCTATCTTTACCCCTTCTTCAATCACTTATGATTGTCAAGGACGTGGTACAGTAACTCTCAGTAACAATAAATCTGGTTACACCTATAAATATTTAATAGATGGAGTAGAAACCAATACCAATGTGTTGAAAAATCTTACTCCAGGTATTCATACAGTTACGGTATTGTATGACGACCCTTCAAGTACCACCCCAAGTATCTTGCTCAAAGAAGACTTTGGTAAAGGTAGCCCTTATACTACCCCTCCTCCAGGAATGACTACCGCTTACCAGTTGATAGACCCTCGTACAACTCGTTTAATTTCAAATCAGTATTATGTATCAAGCAAGAAAGATATCAATATGCCAATACAAACTGGTTGGTGGCAAACAAATTGTACATTCCCTAACGATCATACAAATCGCCTTGATAATACTTCTCGTTATATGGTGGTAGATTTTGGTCAACTCATTGCCGATGGAGCTATCTTTTATGAGAAAGACGTAATAGATGTAATACCAAATCAACCTATTGAGTTCGAAATGTTTGGCTACAACTTAGTACATTCATCTGTTGGAGGTACTTGTGTGGTACCTGTGATGATTATGGAAATTGTAGCTCTGGACGATGCTGGTAATGTAGTGATTGAAGGTGGTCGAGACAAAGTATTAGGTCGTATTGAGTCAAAAGAAGTACCTTATAATGGAAAAAATCCCGATGCTTGGTTCCGTTTTGCTTCTGATGGTACAGGAGTGAATACAGCTGCTACACCTATAGTACGCGTAAATCCAGGAACATATAAGCGTCTTAAAATACGTATCCGTACCAAATGGAATGACTGGAGATGTAACGACTTCGCTTTTGATGACGTTACAGTATATCAATTACCTAAATCCTGTGGCTTTACTCACACTACTACTATCAGTGTAGCCAATGGCAAAGCCTTTGGTGCCGACCCTAATTCCGAAAAGATTACACAACCTACTTGTAATAATGGTCGTGTAGGTGCTTACGAGATTACCCTCAAAAATGCGCCTACTACCTATTATGTAAGTAAAGATGGCGGAGCTTTTCTCCCTACTACAGGCAATCCATTCAAATGGACAAACATTCCTGCTGCTAATAATGCTATTACGCATACTCTTAAAATACGTGCAGAACAAAATAACCCTAACTGTGAAATCACTCGTACCTTTACGATAAGTCCTACTCAAGTAATAACAGGATATGGTGGTTGGCAACTTGACGCTACTTTAGGCTGTAATCCAGCAAGAGTAACAATGAATAGTATCTATGCAAGTGGAGGTACACGTCCTATTACTTTTGAAGTCTTCAAAGGTACCCAAAAGATTATTACTACTTCAGCAGGAGTAGCTTCTGGCACTAATACTTATTTCTCAGCTACCTTTACCCAAACAGGTACCTATCGTATTGTATTTACAGATGCCAATGGTTGTAAAGCAGAACCTTCACCTTTTACTATATACCCACCTAAAACAATGGTGGTAACCGGTACTACCAATGTAGCAAACAACAATTTCTGTAATACTACTACAGGTAATGGAAAGGTTGAAATCCAAATCACTCGTGGAGGTACTGGACCTTTCTCTCCATATTTTGGTGGAAAACCTTACATCCTTAAACACAATGGGGCTGTTGTATCATATAATGTAAATACAGATACCTATGTGTTCAATAATATAGGTATAGGTACTCATACCTTTACCGTAATCGACAATTATGGTTGCGAGGGTAGTTATACAGTAGAGATCAAAAAACCGCTTTCAATAGATGGTACGGGTGCAGTTATTTCAAAAGATATCTCTTGTAACGCAGCCCCAGCCAACCAAGGAGAGATTACTCTTAAGGTAAAAGATGGTTATGCACCTTATAAATTTGTTGTTAAAAATGCAGGCGGAACGGTAATACAAACCGCTCAGAATGTACCTGCCAATAACACAGCTACTTATAAAACAGCAACCCCAGGCGCCTATACTATCGAAATAACCGATAACAAGGGATGTATAGTTACAGGCAGTGCTACATTAACATCCGCAGTGGCGCCAACAGTAACAGCAAGTACAACCACAGTAGGTTGTTATGGAGCTAATAATGGAACGATATCCTTAACAATATCAGGCGGTAAAGCCCCTTACAAAGTATTCTTAGACGGAGTAGCTAAAGGCAGCCAATTAGTTTTCAACAACTTGTCAGCAAAAACATACGCTATAAAAGTAGTAGATGCGAACAATTGTGAAACCACTAAAAATGCTACTATAACACAGCCATCAAATCCATTGCAAGCCTTTGCAGGGGTATCACAACTTATAGGATGTGGAGGAACAGGAGCCAATAAAGATAAGGCAGAGGTACGAATCACCAATCCAAGTGGAGGTACTCCACCATATCAATACAAGTTTGATGGAAATTATGGCAGCAGCAAAGTAGCTTGGTTGCCAGCAGGTACCCATAGGGTATATATAAAAGATGCCAATGGATGTGAGTTAGGAATGACAGTAACGGTAACAGCGAGAATATCAGAACCTACAGGAACCACTTACACTATAACAAGTTATGATTGTGATGGTAAGGCAACAGTACGCTTTACGGGTACCCCTACCACTTACGATTATACGTATGAGATAGGTGGCAAAACCGCTACGGGTACAACCGCTACCATTACAGGCTTAACCCCAGGTAGTTATACAGTAACAATCAAATATAAAGATACCAATCTTCCAGCTTCAAGTATATTGATAGAAGAAAGTTTTGGTTCAGGTCCTACAACTTGTTTAGCGTCAATAGTACCATCAAATTGGACTTGTAAACTTACAGGCTGTTTAGAGGAAGGAACTTATGCAATTGCCAATCAAGCAGGCGCATATCCTTGTCCAGGTTGGTGTTGGAGAATGCCAAAAGACCATACAAGTAATGGAACAGATGCACAAGGAAGATTCTTTGTAATGAATAATGGAGTAGTAGCACCAGGCGGTACACGTTTCTATTACAAAGAGGTACAAGATGTAGTGCCTAATCAGCCAGTTAAATTTAAAGTATATTTGTATAGTTTAGAGAAAGCAGAATGCCATAGTCCTATCATACGACCTAATATACAAGTAAGTTTGGTAGATGCCAGCAATAATATATTAGCAAGAACAACATCAGGAATTCTTCGCGATAACCAGCACGATTTAGATTGGCAAGAGTTCTCAGGAGAGTTAAATCCAGGCGCTGCAACCTCTTTCCGAATAGAATTTAGAAATTTAGCAGTAGGAGTAGGAGGTAACGATTTTGCTATAGATGATATAATTGTTTACCAAGAAGCAAAATCTTGCGAGCAAGAGATCACCAAACAAGTAGTAGTTCCCTCAGGCAAAGAGTTTAAAGCTAGTGTAGTGAGCATCACACACGCTACTTGTAAGGGAGCACAAACCGGTAAGGTAACCTTCAAGATGGAGAACTTAGGAGGTGCGGGCTATCGTATTACCGAGGTAAATGGGGCGCTACGTTCAGGAGCAGGTTATACCACCGAGATTACCGCGCCAACCTTCGAGGTAGATGGTCTTAGACCAGGAGTTAATACCATCAAGTTTTCGAACCGTACTTGTGGAATAGTTCGTACGGTAACCATCACCGAGCCCGATGAGCTTACCCTCACAGCAACTATTAGCGAGCCAGCGATGTGTTCAAACAACACCAAAGCACGCGTAACGCTTACAGCGGGCGGAGGTACGCCACCATATACCTATATCTATCAAGTAGGCGGCAATGTAACAACCCAAACAAGCAATGTCTTTACGGGAGTAGCGCCAGGTACGCCTACCTTTAGAGTGGTAGATAAGAATGGTTGTAGTACACAGCTCACAGGAATCTTTACGGTAACAACCCCTACCACCGTAGCCTTTACCACTTCGGCAACCACTTGTTATTCAAACAACAACAATGGAGAGATAGCGGTAAAAATCACTCAAGGTAACGGAGGTTATAAAGTAAAATTAAATAATAATACAGCCATAAGTTTAGCAGCAGGTGCCACTACGCACACCTTTACGGGGCTTACCCAAGGCAGCTATAGTGTTACAGTTACCGATAGTTATGGTTGTAGTACTGCCACACAAGTGCGTATCTATCCATCGCTTAACAGCACGGTGAAAGTAACAGACCAAAGCTGTAATAAAGGTAAGATAGAAGTAACGGCATCAGGAGGTAATGGCACAATAGAATTTGCTTATAAGAAACAAGGCGATCCAGCCCCTACTGATAGTGAATACAGCAGTACAGCAAGAAGCTTTGATGTACCTAATTTTACGGCAGCATCAGAGACTTGGATAGTATATGTACGTTCAGCAAGTTGTGTGAAAACCCACCAAGTAGTGGTGAAGAAAGCGGATAATGTAGCCTTTACAGCGGCGACAGTAACGCCTACTTGTCAAGGTTCAGCAACTGGTAAGATCGTATTGGGTAATATCAAAGGCGATGGCAACTTCAAGGTAAGTTATGGTAAAGCAGGCACGCCAGTGATAGCCAACTACACAGGTATTGCAGGTAGTAGCTATACGATTACCAATGTAGCGGCAGGCGTTTACTCAGTAACATTAACTGATAAATACGGCTGTAGCACCACCCAAAGCATCACCTTAGCCGATATGCCAGCGCTTACAGCGAGCATCAGTGTATCAACTAATGGCGGCGGCTGTTTAACAGCAGGAAACGCAGCAACACTCACCTTGAGTATGACCACTGAGACTTGGAATGCTTATCGAGCAAGCGGTAACAATGTATATTATAGCTTTGATAATGGAGCTAGCTGGCATCCAATGCCAACGAACCCTTACGATGCGCCAGCTGTCTCAGCAGGTGTGTACAACACCAAACCAGGTACTACATTACAAGTTCGTTTTGCAACACGTCAAACCCTTTCAGGTGCCGATGTATGTATTACAGCAGCGAGTGCTTATATAGTACCTAAACCATTAGCGACATTAAGTGTAACTACGAATATAGATAAGTTTACTTATAACTGTACAGCGGCAGGTACACAGTACTTTACAGCAACGGTAACAGTACCTACAGGAGTGGGAGCAGCTCCATTCCTATTCAATGTAAATGGAGGAGCTTATCTAGCACCTACACCGGCAAATTCACGTACTTATGTGTTTACGGGCTTGGTGGTAGGACGTACTTACACCTTTGGAGTAAAAGATAATATTGGTTGTGAAACCGAGTACACTCAAGATATCTATGCTAATGTAGCCACACCAGCGATGACGGCAACATTGATAGCCAATCCAGCTTGTAACGGAGCAAGTAGCAGTCAGGCAACCATTAAGATCCACCGTAGTGCTTCTTATACAAGTGCTAGCACGGGAGCAACTCTTAACTGGACGATATATGAAAAACAACCAGGTTTAACAGCAGGTACCCCAATATATACAGGTACAGCAGTAATGCCAGGAGTAGGACAAGATGCTACATCATTTACTCCTTCAGCAGGACCTTACGCTTTAGCACCTAATAAAACTTACTATGTGATAGTAAAAGAAGGTACTAATTGCGAGTGGGGTAGTAGAGACCTTTACATCAGAGAGTTAGCAACGCTCTCAGCTACAGTATCACAAACAGCAACGATTACTTGTAGCAGTGATGGAGTATTAGAGATCTTGCGACCTACAGGTGGTGGAGGTACTTATCGCTACACTGTAACCCCAACAACAGCGAGTGTAACATTTAGAGCGCCAATAGTTACAGGTAGTTCAAGAGTACAGATAGTAAAAGAAAATATCGCAACTCCAGCGATGCCAAAATATCCTAACGGACCATATCCTTTTGGAGTAAAATTAGAGATGGAAGACCAATATGGTTGTAAAGCAGATTTAGGTACTTACACCTTTACGGTAACTCCATCTCCAGATATTGCAGCCACTCCAGTGGTAGGTTGTGCTGATGGTCAGTATACACTCACTATCCAGCCACAAGCCAAAACAGGAGCTTCAGGAGCAGTAGCACCAGCAGCAGAGATTGCAGGCTATGAGTACTCTATCGATAGTGGTATCAGTTATCAAAGCAGCAATATATTTGGTAACTTGGTAGCAGGAGCGTACGATGTACAAATCCGTGATAAAGCTACAGGTTGTATAGCTACTAAAACGGTGAGCATCACCAATGCTTTAGAGGCAAGTGTAGCTTTAACAACCCCATTAGGATGTACAGGAGGAGCTGCTGGAATCACTGTAAAAGTAGACAATGGTTCAGGCGACTACGAATATACCTATACCAGTCCAGGAGGTACGCCAACAACCCCAGCTGCAATCCCACAAGTAGCAGGAGAGTACAAAGTTACCTTCAATGTAACAAATGTAGGTGTATATACAGTAACAGTAAAAGACAAGAACGCACCGAGCACTTGTAACACCTTCACAAGGTCAATTACAGTCAATGCAGCCGAGAAGCCAGAGATTACCACTTCGGTAAAATCAGTAACTTGTGCAGGCGGTAGCGATGGGGTGATCTACATCACCGAACGCAATACAGCAGCCTTAGGAGTAGCCTTTACTTATGCAGTACAAGGACCTGGAGGTGTAACGCCAGCAGTGGGTACTAACCGAGAGATAACAAATGTCAAAGCCGGTTTATACACCATTACAGTAACGGCTAATGGCTGTCAAAACACCTATACAGCTACAGTGAAAGAGCCAACTGCTCTTACCCTTAGCAAAACGCTTATAGAGAACAACAAACGCGAGTTTAGTTGTGGTAGTTCAGGAAGCGTACAACAAGCAGAAATCACAGTGCCAAGTGGTGCAGTACAAGGAGGAACATCACCTTATAGAATAGAGTACTTGTATGGTACTGTATCAGGCACAGGCAATAGCTTTAGCATAGGTAATACCGCAGGAGGTATTGTAACCATCACAGCTATTGATGCCAATGGATGTAGCACCCAAACCTCAGTGGTGATCAAACCGTTCGAAGCCTTCGATGTTGATAAGATCGACTTTGCGGTAACAGCTACGGGAACTTGTAACGCGAGTGAAACTATTACTATCAATGCTAAACAAAGTTCAGGAGCACCATTTACAGGTCAGTTGTTGTACTATCAAGGAGCAACCGCCCCAGCGGGAACCCTTACCCCAACAGCAGGTGGCTGGCAAACAAGCAATAGCTTTACCATAGCCCCTAACAGAACATATACGTTCTGGGTAGCCAATAGAGCGACGGGCTGTATAGCGAGCAAGTTGTACATCTCGCCTAATCCAAACAACTTTAGCATAGTAAACCCACAAGTGAAGAATGTAGGTTGTAAAGGTGCAAACAATGGAACAGCTACCTTTACCCTTAGCAATACAGTAAATGGTCACGCTTATAATGTAACGGTGAGCCCATCAGCAGGAACCATAACCCCTGCGGCACCATTTACAGCAACGGGAACAACAGCTACCTTCAACATAGCAGGTTTAGCACCAAATACCTATACAGTAACAGTAAAAGACAATAATACAGCTTGTGAGCAAACCTATAGCTTCAAGATAGAAGAGCCAATAGCGGTTATCACAGCAAGTGTTACTGTACATCAAGCCACTTGTGCGAGTGCACCTACTTACAACAGTGGAGAGATAGCTATAGAGAATGTAACAGGAGGTTGGGGTACTTATCAGTACTATATAGGTCAAGCAGCCGCAGGTTTAGAAGTGTGGACAAATACAAGTGTACGCACAGGCTTAACCCCAGGAACTTATAGAGTATTGGTAAAAGACAACAATGGTTGTGCTACAACACTTAGCAATACGGTAACGATAGCTACGCCAACCACTATCAGTGGTACACTTACGGTAACCAATGCGAACTGTACTAATGGTACGGGTGCTATAGGTGTGAGAAGTGTAACGGGAGGTGAAGGAGCGAACTACTTGTATCAACTCATCAAAGATGGAGTGGCTCAAGGCGGAGCTCAAACCAGCACCGAGTTCCAAAACTTAAGTGCAGGTAATTACCAAGTAGCCATCTCCGATTCTTGGGGTTGTACCACCACACTCACCCAATCGGTAACCTTGTACGAACCGGTAGAAGGAGTAGGCGTACGCTTCATCAAGCAAGTAACTTGTACACCAGCAACGGGCGCAACTATTAGTGTAACCTATGCAGGAGGCGATTCACCAAGTTTGCGTTATACCCTTAAGAACGTAACAACAGGAGTGAGCACAACGTCCACTACCAACGGATTTACTGATGTACCGGCAGGTAATTATGAAGTATCGGTATACGATGTGGCAACAGGTTGTCCTACCCAAACCCACACCTTTGCAGTAACCGATGCAGCAACAGTGAGCTTCACTTACACCACTACAGCAGTAAGCTGTAATGGCAGCAGTGATGGTAAGCTAAAAATTACCATACCAGGTACACAAACCCAAACCGATTATCAAATCAATATAGTAGGTAGCGGCGGCTTTACCCGCAGTGAAACGGTGAACACCACACCTAAGGACATAGAGTTTATAGCTATGCCAGCAGGTACTTACACGGTAACACTCACCTCTGCACGCAATTGTACAGCTACTCAAACGATAATTATAGGTGCACCAGCAGCCTTGATAGTGAGCAATACCACCACGGTAACCACCCACTACAAGTGTGATGCCGATAACAATGCCCAACAAGCGATTATCTCGGCAGTAGCCCAAGGCGGTACACAACCTTATAAGTACAACTATCAAGTATTTGATGGAACAAGCACAAGCACTTCAGGCTGGATAAACAGCAGTGTATACAGTCTTACCAGTGCAGGTAGTGCTACCCAAACAGTGATAGTGAATGTAGAGGATGCCAATGGTTGTAGAGCAGTCTATACTCCAATGGTAGTACCACCACTACAACGCATCAGCGCGGTGAATGCTACCCGTATATCAACCTTGAGTTGTAACCAATCCGAAACAGTGAACTTCACTATAGTAGGAGGTAAGAACTTAGGTTATATAGTAGAGGTAACAGCCAATGGTAGTGTGGCAACGCCAACACCATCAACACAAACCCTTACAGCAGGAACCAATGTAGCAATGGTACACTTCAATGCAGCAGGTTACTACACTATTAAAGTAACCGATAGAGATACAGGCTGCTATGCAACAGTATCTCACACTGTAAACGAATACAGAACGATGGAAGTAAGTGCTGCACAAAGCAAGCCAGTGAGCTGTGTGGGAGATAGCAATGGAGAAATCACAGTAACTTTCAGTGGTTACCAAGGCGCGATTACTTACCAAGTGTTCAATGCTACAACTTTAGCTCCAGCACCAGGAACTCCAGGGACAGTACAAACACAAATAGGTAGTGGAGCAGCAACAAGAACAATAGTTATAGGCGGTCTTGCCAAAGGTAGCTATGTGGTGAGAATGGTTCAAACAACTGCACCGAACTGTACAGTAACCAGTTCAGTGGTAATGGTATCCGAACCAGCAACCACTATTACCGCTACCCCAACAGTTACCGACCGCATCAAGTGTGGTATAGGTCAAACCGGAGCCTTTAGTGTAGAGACAACAGGTGGATGGGGTAATTATCAGTACCGATTACTTGTAGGAGGAGCACCTCATAGCAAGTATGGAACTTACACCAGCACAAACCTCTTCGAAGGATTGGTAGCCAATACCTATACAGTAGAAGTAAAAGATGAGAATGGCTGTGTGGCTACCCTCACCCAAGTGATGGCAGCACCAACACCGATAAATGCCAATGTAACCCATACCGATGTCACTTGTTTTGGAGCCCGCGAAGGCAGCATTACAGTACAAAGCATCAGTGGAGGCAGCGGCAACTATACTTACGAGCTTAAAGAGTTAGGAGGCGCGATAGTACGTGGAGCACAAACCAGTACCACCTTCACAGGCTTAGATGCCCGTACGTATGTACTGAACATCATCGATGGTTGGGGTTGTGATGCCCAAGTAGAAATAACCATAGATGAGCCATCAGAACTTGGAGTAGTAGCAAGTATCGCTAGTCCGCTTACTTGTAACAACCCAGCCACTGTATCGATTACAGTTACAGGAGGAACACCACCTTACACTTACTACCAAGTAGGTAATGCTACCCCATTGGCAGGCAATAGCATCCAGGTAGGTAACGGAGGTCAGCCATTAGGCGACTACGAGTTCTATGTAACCGATAGTAAAGGATGTAGATCTAAAGTATCAAATAAAGTAAGTATTACAGCTTTAGAACCACTACAGTTACACGTAAATACAGAGGATGCCTTTGTAAAATGTAATGGAGAAAGTTCAGCGCGTATTACCTTCTCGGCAACGGGAGCATTGGGTAACTATCAGTACAAATTGTACAAATCAGGCGTACACTCAACTACGGCTAGTGCTACCCAAGTAAACGCGACCGATTGGGCATTTACAGGCTTGAATAAAGGTAGATATCAAGTAGAGGTCATCAGCGTAGACTGTACTGTATCGAGAACAGTAGATGTAGATGAATCACCAGCCTTTACAGTAGCAACAGCTACAACCGATATCACTTGTAACGCAATGCGTGATGGTACCATCTCGATGACGGTAACCGGAGGTGCAGGCGATGTACAATATGCTATCAGTCCTCGATTAGACCGATTTGTATCCGAAGGTTACTTCACGAATTTAGGTAGAGGACAGTATGTAGTAAGAGCACAAGATAAGAATGGCTGTTTTGTAGATGAAGTATTTACCATCCACGAACCCGATGTATTGAATGCAGTAATCCACAAACAAACCGATGAGGTATGTTATGGAGCAGGTGATGGTACAGTATCGATTACTATTACAGGAGGAACCCAGTCGTACAGTACCTCAATTGATGGAGGTGCTTGGACAGTAGATAAGACCTTGTATACAGGTTTATCGGTAGGGGTTCACACCATTACGGTAAAAGATGCACATTCTTGTACAACAGAAGTGCCTGTAACTATCAAAGAAGGAGTAGACTTGCAAGCTACAGCTACGGTAAGCTACGGTTGTGGTAACAATACGGTAGTCAATACAATTAATGCAACGGTGAATGCTAGCTACACAGGAGCGGTAAGCTTCAGTTTAGATGGCGGAGCGCCACAAAACTCAGGTAAATTTACAGGAGTAACAGCAGGAGTTCACAGCATCACCTTTACCCACCTCAATGGATGTACCACTACCCTTACAGTCAATGTAACGGCTTACAATAGTCTTACAGCCACCACAGCAACGAAAACCGATATGAGTTGTTATGGAATAAATGATGGTACGATAACCTTTGCGGTAAGTGGAGCAACTAATAGTTACACTTATACCATTACCCCAGAGGCAGGTACGTTCGATGGAGTAAGTAAGTATACCGGTTTATCGGCAGGTATCTATACGGTGAAAGTGAGATCTAATGGCGAGATAAACTGTGAATTAGAACAAAGCTTCACTATAGAGGAACCAGAGTTGTTGAAAGCAACAGCCTCAACAGTATCCGAAACTTGTTACCAAGCCAATGATGGTAGCTTGAGCTTTAGTATCCGAGGCGGTAGAGCACCGTATAACTTTACGATTAAAACAGCCTCAGGCACCACAGTAACCAATGGTACTTTAGCTACAGCAGGAGCAGTATATACACAAACTAATGTAGCAGGAGTTTATCTCTTAGAGTACAACGACGGTAACTGTTCACAAACCTTAGAGATAACAGTGCCAAAAGCACCAAATCTCGAGATGAATGTGAAGACGATGTTCAACTGTTCAACAGTATCGACCACTTATACTACAAGTTACTTGCGCATAGAGTTCCCATACGCTGATGAAAATCAGATAAGGAATATGCAGTACTCATTAGGTGGATCACCAATGATAGCCTTTGAAAGATATGAAGGTAAGTATGCGTATACAAGATCAATTACTACGGGACAATACACCCTTACGGTACAATATCAATCTTATCCAGGAGCACCATATTGTACAAAAGTATATGGAGATACGGTAAGCTTGACACGTTACCCAGGTTTAGAGTTAGTAGATAAGAGTGATCCTAGATCTATCAATATGATAAAAGTACAGGCTAAGGGCGGAAACTCAACGCAGTACATTTATTACTTCAATGGCTTTACCAATGGTACAAATGAGTATATGTTGCGTTCAACCGATCCAACGACCCGAGTAGTAGGTAATAGAGTGTACAAAACAGTAGTAGTAGAGGTAACCGATGCTAATGGCTGTAGTTCAACGCTCACAATAGAGAAAGAGTATATGAAGTCAGTACCACCAGACTTCTTCACGCCAAACGGCGACGGACAGAACGATGGTTGGGATCCAGATAGATACCGCAGTTATCCAAATCTAACGGTAGACATCTACGATCGTTACGGACGTTATATCACCACTTTGCGTTCAGGACAAACTTGGGACGGTCGTTATAATGGCAAGGAATTACCAACAGGCGACTATTGGTATATCCTCAAAACCCACGAAGAAGGCGAAGACGACCACGAATATATGGGTCACTTCAACCTCTATAGAGCCGCTGATTAACAAATAAATTAATTCCGCGAGGCACACGCCTCGCGGAATTTGTTTATTTACTAATTTGCTAATTTGCTAATTTATCTTTACCTTTGCACAACTAAAAACTAAAAAACTGATGAAATATCTAATAACTTCTATGCTATTAGTAGCTACTGCTACGCTATTTGCTCAACAGCAAAACCCCACTGATTGGGAACTTTCTGGACTTAAAGGTAAGGTCAAAACATTGCGCTCTATCCCTTATCAGATAACCGCTCAAGGAAAATCTTTCGCCAAAGGTGCGGTAGACCTCGATTTAGATACAGTAAATAAAATCGCTAACCTCGAAAACCTCCAAAAAGAGTTTAACGCTAAAGGTTATCTCAGCCAAACGCGTTTCTTCTACAAAAATGGCGACTTGTACAGCCGTATGGAATATTATTACAATCCACAAGGGCAGTTGTTTGAAACCCGCTATAATTCCGATAAAACCCTCTATGCTTATAGCCCTGAAGGTTATCTTATCAAAGATGCAACCTATTCACCTGGGGGCTTTCTCAAATCGCATTACACCTATCAAGTAAATGCTGAAGGACAAATACTTAAAGAAGAAACCTACCGCGCCAATGAATTAGAATCTGCCGTTACTTATACTTACAATAAACAAGGCGATCCCGTGGAAATGCGTTATTATGATGCTCAAAATAATTTATTGCAAATAGTAAAAAATAAGCTAAATAAACAGCATCAGCTCGTGAGCAATCACGTGTATGATAAAGATAATAACTTAGTGAGTACCACTACTAAAAAATACAACGCCAAAGGGGATTGTGTAAAACTGCAAGCAGAAACTAAACTGCCTAAAAAACAGAAAAATGTAGCGACTTACGAGTATAAATATGATGCTCAAGGTAACTGGATTTCCAAAACGACTTTCATCAATGGCGAGCCTCGTCAGATTATAGAACGCACCTTCACTTATTATGAATAACCTTCACTTTTTTGGTGTACGACACTTGTCACCCTCGGCTGCCTATCACCTCTTAGACTTCTTAGAAAAGCACAAACCTAAATGCATTCTTATAGAAGGACCTGCCGATGCTACTCCTCTGATGTCTCAAATCGCTCAGAAAGGGGTAAAACCTCCCATTGCGATGTTGGGCTATACCACCGAGCTACCTATAGAAACAGTGCTCTATCCATTTGCCTCCTATTCTCCCGAATATCAAGCAATATGCTGGGGAGTAAAGAAAAAAGCAACGCTTAGGTTTATAGATTTGCCTACCGAAAATATGCTCAAACTTCGTCAGGAACAACCCTCTGATGAAGAAGGTGAAAAAGCGCGTGAGTTCTACAAGTACCACAATGCTCTCTACAAACAACTTGCTGAGCAGGTCGATGAAACCGATTACGAAAACTATTGGGAACGCCATTACGAACACAATCTCAACACCGATACTTTTGCGCCTACACTTGCCTTACAATCAGGTGAAATGCGCCAAATGGTCATAGATAAGGAATATGAAGAAGCGCCTTTTGATTTCTCGTACAACCTCATTCGTGAGGCGTATATGAAACGCGAAATCGCCAAGGCTTGCACCGAGTTCAAACCTGAGGAAATAGTAGTGATTGTAGGTGCTTACCATTTGTTGGGCATCCAAAATAGCCTACCTGCAATGACCGACGACGAACTCAAAAAGCTCCCCAAAGCTACAGCGCAGCTTACCCTGATGCCTTATTCGTATTTGCGCCTCAGCAGTCGTACGGGCTACGGAGCGGGCAATATGGCGCCTTACTACTTCGAACTGATGTGGCGTGCAATGCAAACCAATACAATGGATAAACTTGCCGCTACCTATCTCACCAAAATAGCCAAAATACTCCGCGATCAAGGACAAAATGCCTCTTCTGCCAGTGTGATTGAAGCTGTCCGGCTTGCCAATGTGCTCTCCGCAATGAAAGGCGGTACTTATCCCGTGCTCGAAGATTTGCACGATGCTGTAGTAACTTGCTTTGGCGGTGGCGGACTATCCTCGGTAGCCGAAGCTATCAACAAAGTAGATATAGGTACAGCCATTGGGGCATTGCCCGAAGGGGTGAGCCAAACGCCCGTGCAGGAGGATATGAATCAGGAGCTGAAACGCTTGAAGCTCACCAACTACAAATCGGCAGTAGCACAAGACCTCTCTCTTGACCTCCGCGAAAACCTCAAAGTAAAAACCAAAGAAGCTGCTTTCATAGACCTGAATCGCTCTACTTTCCTCCACCGTTTGGAAGTCTTAGGCATTCACTTTGCTACTCAGCAACGCGTACAGCAAGACAAAGCCTCGTGGGCTGAAAAATGGGTCTTGCAATGGAGTCCTGAAGTAGAAATAGAAATCGTTGAAGCTAATCTTAAAGGTGAAACGCTTGAAATTGCAGCTGCCTTTATACTCAAAGAACAACTGAGCGAAGCAACCGACCTTTCTGTAGTAGCCAAAATTATCAGGCAGGCTTGCGAATGTCAGCTTACGCATATTTTTGGCAATGCACTCAGCACCTTGCAAAGCCTTTTGGTAGATAGTAATAACTTTGCCGAAACTGCTTTTGCTGCTCACGAACTTTCAATGCTCATTCAGTACGGTGACCTCCGCCAGTTCAACCTCGAACCGCTGAAACCTATCTTGCAACAACTCTTTTTGCGCGCCTCTTTATTGTTGATTGATGCCTCATCTTGTGATGATAAAGCCTCAAAACCAATTGTAGATGCGATGAATACAATGGAGTTCATCTCCGAACAGCAATACGAACTCGTAGATACCGAAACGTGGCAAAAAGAACTCACTCACCTTGCGTGGCGCGATGATGTAAATACCAAATTATCAGGGGTAGCTTTTGCCATATTGTTAGAACACAATTTAGCAACTGAAGAAGAATGTGCACGTGAGGTATCACGCCGCCTTTCAGCAGGTGTTCCCGCCGATTTAGGTGCCTCGTGGTTTGAAGGATTTTCTGGAAGAAATAGATACGCATTGTTATCGCGTACGATTATATGGCAAGAATTAGATAATTATGTACGCCAATTAGACGAAGAACAGTTTATGCGTTCAGTAGTGTTTTTGCGCCGTGCTTTCGCCGATTTTGAGCCTAACCAAAAGAATAGCATAGCTGAACTTTTAGGAGACCTTTGGGGTACTGGCAAAGAAGCAACAGCCGAACTTTTACAAGAAGTGCTTACGGAAGAAGAAAGTACCAAATTAGACGAACTCAACGACTTTGATTTTGATTTTTAAATATATGAAAGAAGTATTTACCTTATACCGAAAATTGCGTGAGCGACAACTCAAATTGCTCAATAGCTTTACCCCCGAAGAGTTGGCAATCATTCCTGCGGGCTTTAAAAATAATATCTTGTGGAATCTCGCTCACTGCGTAGTTACCCAGCAAAATTATTGTTATGCCAATAGCGACCTGCCTACTTATCTCACCCCTGAATTTGTAGAGCGTTATCGCAAAGGCACCATCCCCGATGGACATATCCCTACTGCTGCCGAGATAGAGGAACTACAACAGCTCCTCATCCGCACAGTCGATTTACTCGAAACTGATTATCAAAAAGGAATTTTTAAGCAATACAATCATTATGTAACAGGTATAGAGTATGAACTCAATACCATTGAAGAAGCGATTTATTTCAATATCTCACACGAAGGGGTGCATTTAGGAAGCGTATTAGCTCTAAAATGCGCTATCAACGCAATGAAAAACGAATAGAGTTTACTTGTGCGACTCACACAAAAAAAACTTTGTCAAAGTCCTTAATTGCCTTTGCGGCTCGCACTTTGACAAAGTCTATAAAAATTTCTAATTGTTTGTCGTGCTACTACTGAAATAAAGCATTGCTTACTTCATTGAGACTACATTCTTTTTGAGTGCCCTCTAACATATTTTTTAGTACAAAAGTACCTTTAGCGAGTTCACTTTCGCCTATAATCACCACATAAGGGATATTGCGCTTGTTGGCATAATCCATTTGTTTTTTAATTTTAGCAGCATCAGGGTAGAGTTCTGCAGTTTTGCCAAGCTGACGCAAGGCTTTGAGTAGTTTCATACTCTGTAGCGCTTCAGCATCGCCAAAGTTGATACAAAGCACCTCTACAGTACTATTGAGCGATTCAGGGAAAAGATTCAATTCTTCCATCACCAGCCCAATGCGGTCTAACCCAAATGAAATACCTATCCCACTGATACCTTTGAGACCGAAGATACTAGTAAGGTCGTCATAGCGTCCACCACCACCAATAGAGCCCATTTGTACGCCTGCTGGGGCAGCAATCTCAAAGATAGCTCCGGTGTAGTAATTGAGTCCGCGAGCGAGGGTAACATCGAGGTCTAAGATAGCTGTTTGCAAACCAAGCTGATTGATTTGTTGGGCTATAAATTCTAATTCCTCCACACCTTTCAAACCTGTTTCTGAGTTTTTGAGAATTTCTTTTAGAGCAGAAAGTTTTTCAGCAAAAGAACCTTTGAGTGCGAAGATAGGTTGCAATTTAGCAATTGCCTCCTCACTGATGCCTCTTTCTTTCATTTCTTTGATTACACCCTCTTCACCTATTTTATCTAATTTGTCAAGTGCTACCGTAAAGTCGATGAGTTTATCGCTTTCGCCTATCATTTCGGCAAAGCCACTGAGGATTTTTCGGTTGTTTATTTTAATAGTTACCCCTTTGAGATTGAGGGCTGTAAACACACTGTCATAAAGTTGTACAAACTCCACTTCCTGCCACAAGCTAGTACTGCCTACTACATCGGCATCACATTGATAGAACTCTCTAAAACGTCCTTTTTGTGGACGGTCAGCACGCCATACAGGTTGTATTTGATAGCGTTTGAAAGGGAAGGTTAGTTCGCTTTGGTGTTGCACTACATAGCGAGCAAAAGGAACTGTAAGATCATAGCGAAGGGCTTTTTCTGATATTTGAGGAGTGAGTTTTTGAGGGTTTTTAGCTTCCCAATCTTCTTGGTTTACACCTTGTGTAAAGTCACCTGAATTGAGTATCTTGAAGATGAGGCGGTCGCCTTCTTCGCCGTATTTGCCCATTAGGGTATTGTAGTTTTCAAAACTTGGGGTTTCTATAGGTTGAAATCCAAAGGTATTAAAAGTATTTTTGATAGTGTTGATAATGAAGTTGCGTTTAGCTACTTCAGTAGGTGAAAAGTCACGAGTGCCTTTAGGTATGCTTGGTTTTTGTATTGCCATTGTTTTTTAGGTATTTTTTATATTAATATATGCATCTATATGTTTCTATATGACCAAAGTCTTGATTAAGATGTCTAAATCTGTAGTCATAGTTTTGTTGTTTTATAGGTTTTTAGCTTCTTGCCAATAGGTCTCCATTTCTTGCAAGGTCATATCTTTGAGTGATTTGCCTTGTGCCGTAGCTTTTTCTTCTAAGTACTGAAAGCGAGCGATGAATTTGCGATTAGTGCGCTCTAAGGCATCTTCGGGGTTTACCTTTAAAAAACGAGCATAGTTGATGAGACTAAATAGCACATCGCCAAACTCACTTTCTATATTGCTTTGCTTTTGAGCTTTTACTTCGGCGTGTAGCTCATCTATTTCTTCTTTTATTTTTGCAAAAACATCGTCGATATTGTCCCAATCAAAACCTACACCAGCAGCTTTATCTTGTATGCGAGTGGCTTTCACTAAGGCAGGCAGACTCTTGGGTACACCACCCAAAACGCTTTTGTTGCCCTCTTTGAGTTTTATTTTTTCCCAATTGCGCTTTACATCTTCCTCGTTGTTTACCTGCACATCACCGTAGATGTGGGGGTGTCGCTCAATGAGTTTTTCGCATACGCCATTGGCTACATCAGCGATGTTAAAACTATTGGTTTCACTGCCTATTTTGGCATAGAAAACAATGTGTAAGAGTAGGTCGCCTAATTCTTTTTTTACTTCTTGAAGGTCGTTGTTAAGGATAGCATCGCCTAATTCGTACGTTTCTTCAATGGTGAGATGGCGCAAGCTTTCCATAGTTTGCTTTTTATCCCACGGACATTTGGCGCGCAGGTCGTCCATTATGTTGAGGAGCCGCTCGAAAGCTACTAATCGTTCGTCTTTCATATCAATCCGATGAATTTACTGCGAGCGAGGAGGCTAGCCCCTAAAAGACCTGCTTTTTCGCCCAATTTAGATACTTTAATTGTGGAATCTTTACTTACTAAGTTCAATGAATATTTTCTAATAGCACTTCGCAAGGGGAGCATTAGGTAGTCGCCTGCATAGGCAAGAGTTCCTCCAATAACAACTAATTCGGGGTTGAAAAGATTGATGAGCCCTGCGATGTGTTTTCCTAAAGAATTGCCTATTTCCTCGATAAGTTCGATGGCGAGCATATCTTCTTGTAAGGCAACCTCTATGATGTCGTTCAAGCTAATAGGAGCATTGGGGTTGTATCCGCTTTTTTGGGTAAGCAGAGAGGAATGTCCGCTATGCAGTTTTTCCAAGAATTTGCGATGTAAGGCTAAGCCAGAAGCCTCTGTTTCGAGGCAACCTTTTTTGCCACAGTGGCAGAGTATTTCGTTGCCAAAGGCAGGAATATGACCAAATTCTCCTGAAAATCCTGATTTGCCATAGTACAATTGTCCGCCTACGATAATGCCGAGACCTAAGCCCCAACTTACATTCACGTACAATACGTTTTTCTCACCATTCACGCATCCTTTGATGTATTCGCCATAGGTCATTGCACGGGAATCATTATCAATAGAAACATTGATGTTCAGTTCGTTTTCGAACATTTCGGTAAGGGGGCGTTCATCAAAATAGAAGCTGCTATAGCTATGTCCAGTAAGAGTATTTACACGTCCGGAAATATTGATACCCATACTGAGGATTTTGTGTTTGGGTACTTTTGAGTTATGTATAAATTGAGTGATAATTTCGCAAAGTCTTTGAAATCTTTCTTGAGGTTGAGATTCAATAAAGGGAATGGAGAGTTCATCACTGATGAGTTCACCTTTGAAGTCGGTGATGCCTATGTTCACGTGAGAATGGCAGATATCTACGCCAATGAAGTAGCCAGAATTTTGGTTAAGCCCATAGATATTAGGGCGGCGACCCCCAGGGGTTTCTATTTTTCCAAAATCCATTACAATGCCATCATCAATGAGTTCACCTACCATTTTGGTAACAGTAGGCACACTCAAATCTAATTCTTTACCAAGGTCGGCAAGGGTATTGTCGCCATTGTTGATGTAGTAGCAAATGATATCTTTTTTAAGCGAAGCACTGCGAATGCCCGCTTTTATATCATCTAAAAATTTAAGTCCCATAATTCGCTATTTTATTATAAATTAATTACGATGGCAAAGTTAAGTATTTTTTTTTGAATTGAAGCAAGAATTAAAGATTATTTTTTTGTGTTGAGAATAGATTATAAGTTAATTTTACTTTTTGGAAGTTAAAGTGTTTTTAAAAAGTTTTCAGCAATGATATAGCCTCCCGTCCAAGCGTTTTGAAAGTTGAATCCTCCAGTAATGGCATCGATATCAAGTACTTCACCAGCTAAGTAGAGGTGAGGGTGCAGCTTGCTCTCGTAGGTTTTGAAGTTGATTTCGGAGAGTTTTACGCCTCCAGCTGTTACAAATTCATCTTTGAAAGTAGCTTTGCCTTCTATAGGAAAACGGCATTGGGTAAGGATTTCGGCAAGGTGTCGCAATTGCGATTTGTTGAGTTCTGCCCACGACTGAGCAGGGGCAATTCCGGCGCTATCTAAAAGGGCATTCCACAAGCGTTTAGGAAGGTCAAAAAGTGCGAGATTTTGCATAGATTTGCGTCCGTTGTGTTGTTTGTAATCTTGCAAGAGTAGAAGCGTTTCGTCATAAGTAAGTGCTTCGTTGTTGTGAGCGGTGAAGTTCACTTCCATTAGGCATTGGTAGTTACATTCGGCTAACACACGAGCCCCCCAAGCCGAAGCACGCAACACCGCAGGACCACTAAAACCATTGTGAGTGAAGAGTATAGGAGCAGTTTCGGCAATTTTGAGCGATTTTCCATCTTGACTGAGTAAGCGTACAGAGGCATTTACCGCAATACCCGATAGCTCTTTTGCCCATTGGGTAGCAGTGTTGAAAGTGAAAAGTGAAGGGACAGGAGAAATAATAGTATGTCCTAAATTAGCTAATAGCTGCCATATTTTAGGGTTACTTCCGGTAGCAATTACTACATTATGAGCCTTATAGGTTGAGTTAGGTGTAGTGATTTCCCAACCTTCGGGAGTAGGGGAGAGGGCTTGCACATTTTGCTGGGTGAAGAGCTCAATGTAGTGTTTTTTGATTTCGTTGAGGAAGCAATTTACAACGCTTTCTGAAGAATTAGAAGCGGGAAATACACGACCATCGGGTTCTGTTTTGAGAGAGACGCCGTGCGCTTCAAACCATTCCATTGTATCGCCACACATAAAGCGGTGAAACGGACTGAGGAGTTCCTTACTGCCTCGTGGATAGTTCTTTACGAGTTCTTGAGGGGTGAAAGTAGCATTAGTGAGATTACAACGTCCCCCACCCGAAATTTGCACTTTGTGAAGTACTTCTTTGCTCTTTTCGAGGATAGCGATTTTGAAATCAGGACGGTTTTCGGCGGTATTAATAACGGTGAAGAAGCCTGCAGCTCCTCCACCGATAATGATTAGGTCGTACATTCAATTAACAATTAACGGGAGGTTACTTTACCCCAATAAAATTGAAGTTTTCGTCGAATTTGAGTTCTTGATCGTCAGTAAGTTCAGCTTTATATCTCTTTTTGGTGAGATTGCGTGATACTTCTTTGATAGATTCAAAAGGGAAAGTAGCGCTTACGTGAGCCAATATTTTTTCGGGAACTACGTGATCAGGCACTTTGCCGTGACGAGCTTTGAGCTCTTTCCAATCGCCGTTGCCATTGAATTCTATTTCAAGTCCGTCGCGGAAGATAACGGTGTACTCTTCGTCGTTGTAATCGGTGTCTTTCCAAACCGAAGCAATATGATCTACCAAGAAATGCTGACGCACGAAGTTGATAGCATCGGCAGGAAGGTCGTTGAAAGTTACTTTAGAGTCTTGAGCTGAGGCTGCGCTGAAGGTAAGTGTAGCAGCAATGAGTAATAAAAAACGTTTCATATTAGTCGTCTATTT
>ERZ773010.645-NODE-645-length-23871-cov-6.729048_pt1 | contig 23871 bp, 23 predicted proteins | sample MGYA00580842_ERZ773010 | MGnify/ENA primary metagenome ERZ773010 (study PRJEB29015, sample SAMEA2737982) | human oral metagenome | biome: human oral; feature: human-associated habitat; material: dental | place: China | collected 2107 ...
AATGGGGATTGCTTACAGATATTGATGCTGTTTATAGTGCTATTTTTGATGAAGTGATAGAAAATAAATAAGTTTTGCAAAGTCTAAGAACATTTTTATGGAAGCAAAATTGAATCAACTCAATGATAAACAATTAGAAGCTGTAGTAAGTGAAAGTAAACGCTTATTAGTACTCGCTGGAGCTGGCTCTGGAAAAACCAAAACTCTTTTAGAAAAATTATCCTATCTAATGAATATTAAAAGAGTAAAACCTGCTAACATCTTAGTGATTACTTTTACCAAAAATGCTACTAATGAAATGATTGACAGACTCATTTTTTCAAGTGAAGAAGGAGGCTTGTATCAATCTTTTATGAATAATACTAAGATTAGTGATGCCGAAAAAAATACCTATCGAGATAATTTTGTGAAAGCAAATAAAAGACTGTCCAACCTTTCTATAAGCACTTTTCACAGTTTCTGTTATAAGGTACTTCGCAAATATGGTGTAAGTGAGTTCGATAACCAATTTAAAGTTTTAAACGATAGTAAAAAAAGTAAAAGTGAAGATGATTTTGTTTATGAAAATACTCCTGAAACCGACTTTGAAATCGCAAGCAAAATTCTCAAAGAAAATTCTAACAATAGAGAATACTTATTAGACTTAAAACGCTATATCCTTGATTATTTTGTAGATAACGGCTATTTTCATTCCCATAAAAAAGAAGAGGGGTTTCACGAAGAACAAAAGTATTATACTTCACTCAACGGAACAAAAGTGCGGTCTAAATCTGAACGTTATATAGCCGATTGGCTCTATAGACACAATATAGATTTTGCATACGAACCGTATCTCAACTGTAAAGATTTCTATTTTCACCCTGATTTCTATATCCCGCAAGCCGATATTTACTTAGAGCACATCAGCAATATGAGTGCTGCTGTTAAAGAAAAAGATGAACAGTACAAAAAGGCTAACAAAACTCTTTTTAAAACATACGAAGAGGTTGAAGCTAAAGATACTACACTATTCAATTCGGCTTTAGATAAGATTGTTAAAAATAGATTACCTGCCAATTATCACAGTGATGTCGCTTTGAGTTTTGAAGAGGAATTCAATGCTTATCACAAAGAATTAAACGATTTTATCACTCAGTCCTTACGGGTAATTAAGATGATTAAAGCTGAAAATCTATCACCCGAAGAAGTGTTAGTTAAAGCTCTCACCGACCCACATCAGCGTATCAGAGATTTTTATAATTTGGTGATTCCGCTAATGGAAAAATATCAGGCTTATTGTGTGAACAAATCATACCTCGATTTTGAAGATATGATTATTAAAACCATTGATTTGTTCAACCACCGACCCGAAATAGCTGAACAACATCAACAGATGTATAAATATATTTTGGTAGATGAATTTCAAGATGTAAACAACCTACAAGTAGAATTACTGAAAAAACTCTTAACTACCGATAATCAACTTTTTTGCGTAGGTGATGATTGGCAAAGTATCTATGCGTTCAGAGGGTCTAATGTAGATTATATCATCAACTTTGAAAAGTATTTCCCTAATGCCGAAGTAATTAAACTCAATCAGAATTACAGAAGCACTGAACATATTGTTGGAGCCAGCAATGAAGTGATAAAACACAATAAATTCAAAGTAGAAAAAGAGATTTTTGCAAATAAAAAATCGGAAACAAAAGTAAATATTTTTGCAGGTAGCAATGAAGATGAAAATATTGATTTTGTAGTGAGTGAAGTTAAAAAGCTTCTCAATAAGGGTTACAGAAAGGAAGATATACTATTTCTATATAGGCGTAGCAAAATGTTTAGCAATTACTTGAGCCGATTTAAAACCCAACGCGTTTTTGTACAGGCTAAAACGATGCACTCAGCAAAAGGATTAGAAGCCAAAGCTGTTTTTATCATAGGGCTCACTCAGGGTAAAGGAGGATTCCCTGATATTTGGTTAGAGGACAGAATTTTCCAAGTTGTAAAACCCACTCAACACGATTTGCTAATGGAAGAAGAAAGACGTCTTTTCTATGTAGCTATTACAAGAGCTAAAGACCAACTATACCTAATAACCGAAAAGAATAACGAATCGATGTTTTTAGAAGAAATTCCTGATAACTTTGTTGTGAAAACTATAATTTAATAAACTGAATAACTAATAACTAAAACAAAAATAATGAGTCAAAAAATTCCTTGGCAAGAACGCCCTGCGGGTTGTACCGATGTAATGTGGCGTTATTCTGAAAACCCTATTATCGGTAGGTATGATATCCCTACCTCTAACAGTATTTTTAACTCGGCTGTTGTGCCTTTTGGCGACGGCTATGCAGGGGTTTTCCGCTGCGACAACAAAGCAGTACAAATGAACATTTTTGCTGGCTTCAGTAAAGATGCTATTCACTGGGAAATCAACCACGAACCTATCGTGATGAAAGGTGGTAATACTGATTTCCTTCATTCTGAGTATAAGTACGACCCTCGCGTAACGTTTATCGAAGACCGCTATTGGGTAACTTGGTGTAATGGCTATTGTGGTCCTACTATCGGGATTGCCTATACTTTTGATTTCAAAGAGTTTTTCCAATGCGAGAATGCCTTTTTGCCTTTCAACCGCAACGGAGTGCTCTTCCCAGAGAAAATCAACGGTAAATACGCAATGCTTAGCCGCCCAAGTGATAACGGACATACACCTTTCGGTGATATCTTCATCAGCTATAGCCCCGATATGAAATACTGGGGTGAACACCGCTGTGTGATGAAAGTAACGCCTTTTATAGATAGTGCTTGGCAATGTACCAAAATAGGAGCAGGAGCTGTGCCTATCAAAACCAAAGACGGATGGCTATTGTTCTATCACGGTGTAATCAACACTTGCAACGGTTTCCGCTACTCTATGGGGGCTGCATTGTTAGACCTCAACAATCCAAGCAAGGTAATAGCTCGTACACAGCCTTACCTCTTGGCGCCTGCCACTCTCTACGAAACTACCGGCGATGTGCCTAATGTGGTATTCCCTTGTGCTGCCTTACATTCTATCGAAGAAGACAAAGTAGCAGTGTACTACGGTGCTGCCGATACAGTAGTGGGCGTTGCTTTCGGACGTATTTCCGAAATCGTAAAATTCACTAAAGAAAATTCTTTATAGTTATCAGGTGTTAGGGGTCAGGGGTCAGGTATCAAAATCCTACCCTGAAACCTGACCCCTATACCCTGAAACCTAAAATCTATTCCCTGAAACCTGAAATAAAATGCCTTTAGCTTTATTTAATTCTATCACTTCGTGGTTTTTAAAACGCCGCATCGACCAGATACAAGAGTTTGTACTCGACCCTCATAGGGTACAAGAACGCGTGCTTTTAGAACTAATCAGCAATGCCAAAGATACTGAACTCGGCAAGCAATACAACTTCGCCGAAGTGAAAAACTACCAGCAGTTTGTGCGTGAAACGCCTCTCACTACCTACGAGGACTTTGAGCCTTATGTTGAAAGAGCTCGGCGCGGTGAACGCAATGTATTTTGGCATACACCCATCAAGTGGTTTGCTAAGAGCAGCGGAACTACCAACGCCAAAAGTAAGTTCATTCCAGTGAGTGAGGAGGCTCTGCAATTGTGTCATTACAAATCAGGGAAAGATATGCTTTGCTTATACCTAAACAACAACGAAAACTCAAACCTTTTCAAAGGAAAGAGTTTGCGACTTGGGGGTAGCAAGCAATTATACGAGCAAAACGGCACTTATTTTGGCGATTTATCGGCGATTTTAATTGAAAACTTGCCTTTTTGGGCAGAATGGAGTTGTACTCCCAGCAACAAAGTATCACTGATGAGTGAATGGGAGAGCAAACTACAGGCAATTGTAAAAGAAGTAAAAACAGAAAATGTTACCAGCATTGCAGGTGTCCCCTCGTGGATGCTCGTATTGCTGAACCGCATTTTAGAAGATACCCAAAAACAACACCTATTAGAATTGTGGGAAAACTTAGAAGTGTATTTCCACGGTGGAGTGAGTTTCATTCCTTATCGCGAACAATATAAAAATATTATCCCCTCGGATACTTTCCGCTATTACGAAATATACAATGCTTCCGAAGGCTTTTTTGCTATTCAAGACCGCAATAATTCGGACGAGATGCTGCTAATGCTGGACTATGGTATTTTCTATGAATTTATCCCGATGGAGACCTTTGGCACTGCCCAACAAAAAGCCATTCCGCTGAGTGAAGTGGAGATAGGCAAAAACTATGCGATGGTGATTAGCACCAATGCAGGCTTGTGGCGGTATATTATAGGTGATACTGTGCGATTTACCTCAGTAGCACCTTATCGCATCAAGATTACGGGGCGCACTAAGCACTTTATCAATGTTTTTGGCGAAGAGCTCATTATAGAGAATGCTGAGCGCGCTTTAGAAAAAGCCTGCGAACAAACCAATAGTAATTTGATAGATTACACTGTAGCTCCTATCTTTATGCAGGACAAGCTAAAAGGCGGACACGAGTGGGTGATAGAATTTGAGTCAGCTCCAGAGAGTTTAGAGCAATTCACCGAGATATTAGACCTCGAGCTCCAAAAGCTCAACTCCGATTACGAAGCCAAGCGTTACAACAATATGACCCTCAACAAGCCCAAAGTACACAGCGCACGTACGGGACTTTTCCACGATTGGCTCAAGCATAAAGACAAACTCGGTGGGCAAAACAAAGTCCCCCGACTTTCTAACAGTAGAGAATACGTAGAGGAACTTTTGAAGTTGTAGTATACTTGCTCATTTACTAATTATTCTTACCTTTGCAAAAAATATCAAGATTATGTACACAAATGCCATTCCTTTAAGAGAAAAATTAGATTTTCAGCAATACCAAAGGGCTGTAAAGGCTTTGTTGAATATTGGTATACAAATAGCTGAACCTGAAGAAGAAGATTTTTATTATGAATTGTCTTCCAAAGATATTGAAAGACTAAAAAAATCTGAACAACAAATAAAAGAGGGTAAAACTATCAGTAGTGAAGAACTATTTCAAAAATTAAGAGCTAAGTATGCAAATTAAATGGACGGAAGAAGCTTCTGATAGTATAGAACAAACCCTTAATTATTGGTATAGAAACAATGGGTCATTTACTTATTCAGAAAAGATTCTCAATGAAACTGAAAAAGTACAAAAAGAAATACTGAGTAATCCCTATAGTAAACAATATAGTGATATCTTAGATGTTTATAGAAAATCTTTTTTCAAAGGAAAATTTTCTCTTTATTACAAAATAGATGAAGCTGAACAAATTATTTGGATAACAGATTTTCGAAGTAATAAACAAAGACCTTTATTTTAGGCTGTCTAAACTTAGGCAGCTTTTTTTGTAAAGGGCGTTTGCAAAACGCCCCTACAATGTAGTTGATTATCAGAATAATCTACTTTCACAAAGTTTATGACTATCCTCTGTCCCCTGACACTTGCTTCGGGCTTCTGCCAAATTTCTTCTTAAAGGCAGTAGAGAAATGCGATACATACTCATAACCACAAGCAAATGCTATCTCACTGATGTTCTTATCGGTGTGGAGAAGTAGCTGCTGTGCTAATTCCATTTTATAATCGTATAAGTAACCGAAAACAGTAGTGCCAAATACTTCTTTAAAACCGTAGCACAATTTCTTTTCATTAGTACCCACAGCACGCGCTAACTCAGTGATTGTGGGCGTTGTGTTTAATTGTGCAGTAAGCAGATCGCGCACTTCGTACATCTTCTGTACATCGGTTGGGGTTTTACAATATTGGTGAGGTTGTGACTGTTGTTGCTCGTATTGTTGGAGTTGTAAAAGGAGTAGTTCCTGCACTTTCAGGTCGGTATAGGGGCGGGCAGCGTTGCCTAATAGGGGAGCCTGTTGTAACTGACAAAGTGCTGTTTGTATCGCAAAGGTGGTAGGCAGGGAGTGGTCGGGGGAGAGGATAAAATTACCACTGCTTTCATAACGTTCATACCACGCCATAAAGGTTTCGGGATAGGTAGCGGCTATTTGTGCAAACTTTTCGGCACTCACAGCTAAGGAAATCACCTCTATAGTATCATCTTTGTGCAAAAAATCTTTACCAAGACACTCTTCCCGACCGAAAAAGATATTATGTGTTCCTGTTTTGGCGGTAGCAATACGCTTGTCAATCTCTATTTGTATACCTTTATGGGTTTTGGTTACAAAATAAAGGCGTAGGGAGGGGATATCCATACGCCCCTCAAAAGCTACATCTTCTTTCATTTGTGCTTGCCAACAGTAGTAAGTATGCTCGCCTAAAAACTGTTGTTCTAACCGAAACAATCCCACGTGTTCACTCACTCCCTCATAGTAGCTTTGTACTTCTTCTTCACTGGTCACCAAAGGTAATGTTACTTCATTCATCATAGCTATTCAGATATAAAACTTTGCTAAGGATATTAAACAATAGTACTTTTATTTTAGTGTACTTTTGCCTCTTGAAATCCGTTGTTTAGAACAAAATTAAATAATATATCGCAAACTACCAAATTTTTAGGGGTTAGGTGTCAGGTATCAGGTGTCAGGGAATAAAGGTTAGATACTGATAGTTAATGATTTAATGGATAAAAACCAATATTTATGTTATACAAAACTTTTCTTTTATTACTGCTCACTACTTCTTCTTTATGGGCTCAAAATACTGCTGAACTTTCGGGTAAAATTACCGATAAAGCTACTCAAAAACCACTTATAGGCGCCGATATCTACCTCAAAGAATTGAAGAAAGGCGCTAATGCCGATGCACAAGGTAACTATCATCTAAAGGGTATCCCCGAAGGCAATTACACTATTATAGGTAGCTATCTCGGTTATCAATCCTTTAGCAAAAAAATCTATCTAAAAGGGCAAGAGCGCTTGGATATCAGCCTTAAAGAACAAGCTGAGGAAATAAGCGGAGTAACCGTTTCGGGCAAAAGCATCGCTCACCAAAAGAAAGAAGAGAGTATGCCTGTAACAGTGATTGATATGAGCAATATGCGGGGCACAGTGAGCAATGTGCAGGACATTCTCGCCAAAACCGTAGGGGTAACCTTGCGCACTTCTGGAGGTGTGGGGAGCAGTTCGCGCATTTCGGTACGAGGCTTGGAAGGCAAGCGCATTGGCTTTTTTATAGACGAATTGCCAATGAGCGAACAAACCGACTATTTGGATATCAACGATATTCCTGTGGATATGATAGACCGCATCGAGATTTACAAAGGCGTGGTACCTGCCCGCTTTGGAGGTTCGTCTTTGGGTGGGGCTATCAATATCGTCATTCGCGAATACCCCGATAAGTATGCCGACCTCAGCTATGGCTATGAGAGTTTCAATACCCATAAAGCCCAAGGGGTCTTCAAACGCAACCTGAAAGCGCGCGGACTCGTTTTTGGTATCGGTGGGGGGTATACCACTTCCGATAATAACTATACTTTCGATTCGCCCTATCGCGAGGGATTACGCATCACCCGCAATCACGATAAATACCGCAAATACATTATCGGGGGGAGCTTTAAAGCTAAAAAATGGTGGTTTGACGAGGTAGAGTTTGAACCTGTTGTAGTGAAGACCTACAAAGAGATTCAAGGTATAGAGTACGATATTCGCGAAGCCCATAGCGAGAGCCTTATGGCGGGGTTGGCGAACAAGCTCACCAAAGACAATTTCCTTACCGAAGGGCTCAACTTCGATATGTTCAACGGGGTGGTACTCACCAAAATGAACTTCATCGATAAAGCCACTCGTCGCTATGAATGGGACGGTAGCTCCTACCCTACCCCATCGCGTTACGGAGGTGAGGTGGGCTACAACTTCCCTTCAGACTCTGACGACCAAAAGCTATCGTTTATCAATAAAACCAACTTAGAATACATCATCAACGAGCGTCATTCGTTCAACTTCAACAGTGTATTTTCTATAGCCAAAGGAACGCCCAAGGACGAGCTGAAAACCCTCAGTTTAGGCAAGCAAGTGAATTTCGATTCGCGTATGCACAGCTGGGTGAGTGGCGTTACTTACGACTTGCGGTCGCTTAACGACGTGTTTCTCAACTCGCTTACTGTACGCTACTACCAATACACTATGCACACCCAAATGGCGCCATTATTTGTACCCGGCAAATACGATGTAGATTTACAAAAGAACAATTGGGGGGTGAACAACGCGATGCGCTACCGCTTTTTGCCTTCGCTAATGGGAAAACTTTCAGCAGGTTATGAAGTGCGTATCCCCTCAGAAAGTGAGCTTTTGGGCGATGGTATCAGTGTAGTGCCCAGTGCCGACCTCCTACCCGAACGCAATGCCAGCGCAAACCTCGGTTTATTGTTCGACCTCACAGGCAAACACCCTACTAACGCCCAGATAGAAATGAACTTCTTCTATATGTATTTGCAGGATATGATACGCTACACTGCCGGACTTATAGGCGCTCAATATCAGAATTTTGGCGAGATGCGCACTCTTGGGGTAGAGTTTGAAGCTAAAGCCGATGTACTCCCCTCGCTCTATGCCTACGTGAATACTACTTACCAAGACCTGCGCGACACCCGCAACTACGAGCCTGCCAGCACCGTCCCTAATCCTACCAAATACAAGCGTATGCCTAATATCCCCTACCTAATGGCAAACGCCGGAATGGAATTTCACCGTGAAAATCTTTTTGGCGGTAGCGGTCAGAACACCCGCCTCTTTGCCGATGTAGCTTTTGTAGAAGAATATTTTTATGATTTTGAACTGACCCAATTGCAAAAACGCCGTATCCCGCGTAGCACCACTATAGATATAGGCTTTGAACATAGTTTTTTGAATAACAAACTCTTTATATCGGGCAAATTGCGCAATGTAACGAACGAAAAAACTTTATCAGAATTTAACCGTCCGCTCCCTGGTATCAACGGAGGAGTGAAAATTAGAGTAATATTTTAGATTATGAACAAAATTCCTGAAACAATGCTCATTACTTTATGGGCAAAAGCAACCGAACTAAAACAACAAAATCCGTTGTTGCGCGATGAAAAAGCCGCTGAGATTATCAGCAAAATAGACTATGATTTCAGCAAGTTTAAGAAAGCTAAATTCTCGCAAGCAGGGGTATGCGTGCGCGCAAGTTTGATTGATGGAGAGACGCGCAAATTTATCACCGCTCACCCCGATGCGGTAGTCATACAACTGGGTGCAGGACTCGATGCCCGTTACGAGCGTTTGGGTTGCCCCGAAGTTACCCATTGGTACGACCTCGACCTACCCGAAGTGATGCAATTACGCCGTCAGTTTTTTGAAGAAACCGAACGCCGCAGTTTTTTAGAAATGTCGCTTTTCGATAGAGAATGGATTGACCTTGTGAAAGCACATCAAAAGCCCCTACTCATCATCGTGGAGGGCGTACTGATGTACTTCCCCCAGAGAGAAGTAAAAGATTTTATGATTAACCTCTGTGATGCAATAGACGAAGCTACTTTTTTATTTGATATGCTTGCCTACGCCTTAGTAGGACACGCCAAAAATCACGATTCGTTGAGAGCGATGGGTGAAAACCAACGCCCTGAATTTAAGTGGAGTGAAAAAGAAAGTGCTGTAATGGAAAGTTGGCATCCTAAAATCCATTTGGCTAAAGAGTATTATATGAGTGAGTACGACCAAGGTCGCTATCCTTTTATATTCAGAATGCTCTATAAGATTCCTTATTTTTATAAACGATTCAACCAAAGGGTAGTTAATCTGTCAATTAGCTAATTTAGTGCGTTTCAAAAATCGAAAATTAATCAAAAAAATAAACTAAAATGAAAAAAGTAATCTTAACTTTCTGCAGTCTTGCACTGCTTAGTGTGTCTTGCAAAAAAGACGACACCCCTACGCTTACACCTTCTAATGAAGGCGGTGGAAAATATTTAGTGAAAACTACCTTTAAAAACCCTGATGGTAGAAGTGGTAGTTCTTATCTACAACTTACTAATGATCTCAATGCCACTACTGCCTTAAACAACAAACAAGCTATACAAGTGCCTTATATGTCGAGTGTAATGATATATGGCAATGAGGTATATTCATTAGATGCTGTTGATGGTAGTTATGGTGTGAGAAAATTTATTTACAACCCTACTACCCAAAAACTTACCGAAAGTAAAAAATTCGATACCCCTGCACACTCTATGCCCTGCAACTTGATAAAGGTGAGCGATACCAAAGCTTATTTGCCTTTATACAACACACCAAAGGTGTTGATTATCAACCCACAAACAATGCAGAAAACAGGTGAAATAGACATTCAAAGGTACGCCCACAGCGACAGCAGTCCGGATGCAGGCTACGGAATAATACGCGATGGGTATTTCTACCTACCCCTATTGCAATTAGGACCTGATTATGCTCCTTATGCCGACCATCTCCAAAGTGATGTACTCATCATCAATGTACAAACTGATAAGGTAGAAAAGGTAATATCAGAAACCACTACTCACTTGGCTATGCCTTCTCAACCCTCGTATAAAACTTGTATTTTCACCACCGAAAACAAAGATATATATATAATGTGTGCTGGTTATTTCGGGTTCAATCCCGCAAATACCCATTCAGGTTTTGTGTGCATACCTCAAAGTACTACTGTATCGGCTACCGAGTTTGATAGCAGTAAGAGTTGGGATATATCCAACACTACTATTGAGGGTACTACCTATAAACCCTCTACCATATACAGTGCTGAATATTTAGGGAATGGCAAAATAGCTGCTTTTGTAGCTGCTGCCGAACTTAATATTGATAATCCTTTTATCGATAAAAATGGTATTGCTGTGTTGATAGACCTCAACGCTAAAACTATTAAGAAGATTGATGGTATCCCTTATACTGATAGCCACAGCGTGTTTATTGGTAGAAACAACAACGAAGTAATTTTTGGGGTATCGGGTAAAGAAAAAAGAGGTTTATTTAGCTATGACCCTGCTACCGGTATTAGCAAGCAAGTACTAAACACAGAAGGGGGTGCAGACTTTTTCTACGCATTTTAGTGCGAGCCGCACAGGCAATTTGGTGCGAGCCGCACGAGCAATTTAGTGCGTTGCAAAAATCGAAAATTAATCAAAAAAATAAACTACAATGAAAAAAGTAATCTTATCCTTCTGCAGTCTTGCACTGCTTAGTGTGTCTTGCAAAAAAGATGACAACAACAAACCAGCTCCTGTGCCTCCCAGCACGGTAGAGTACAACGGTAATTTCTTATTAGAAACCTCGGTGAAAAATCCTGATGGAATGAGTGGTAGTTCCTATCTTCAAATCATTCATAAAATGGCAGGAGGTATCGCTGTTGATAACTCTAAAGCCGAACAAATAGAGTTTAGCTCTTCGGTACAAGTAGAAGGTAATAATGTTTATATCTTTGATACTATGAAAGGTACAGCTGGTATTACCCGTTGGACGTATGACCCTACTACCCAAAAACTCACCAAAGGAGCTACTCTTGATGTCCTTGCAGGCTCAATGGTGGGTCACCTCGAAAAAATAAGTGATAATAAAGCATACGTACCTTTCTATACACAAGGTGTAGTGTGGATTATCAACCCACAAACGATGCAAAAAACAGGTGAAATCAATCTCAGCCAATACGCTCACAATGATACTAGTCCTGAACCAGCTATGGGTATTCTTCGCGATGGCAAATATTATCTATGTCTTACCCAAGTGAACCAAGGAGAAGGTTGGCAACCTTATCGCGATTATCAGCAATGTGATGTGGCTATCATCAACCCTCAAACTGATGTAGTGGAAAAAGTAGTATCCGAGACTACTACCAAACTCACCTTCCCTACCCGCCCTATGGCGCAATGTAAAGGAATGCTCTTCACTAATGAGGCAGGTGATATTTATATGGCTACCGCAGGCTATTTTGGGTACTCTAAAGACAATACCAAATGTGGTTTCCTCTGCATTCCCAAAGGCAAGACTGAATTTGATAGCAGCAAATCGTGGGACATCTCTACTAGCACCATTGCAGGCACTACCTACAAGCCTGCCAGCGTGTATAACTGTTTGTATATAGGCAATGGGAAAGCAGTAGCTTATGTGGGTATAGTAGAACTCAACGGTTCAAACCCCTACACTGCTAAAAATGCAATGGCTGTGCTCATAGATTTCAATATCAAGTCCATCAGCCAAATAAGAGGCGTTCCTCTTACCGACGGACATAGTATCCTTATCACCAAACTGAAAGACAGAGTGCTCTTTGGTGCTTTTGGAAGTGATAAACGCGGACTCTTCGCTTTCAACCCAGCTACCGAAACCGTAGAGCAAATCCTCTCTACTACTGGCAATCCTGGTGCTTTCCACGCATTTTAAATGAAAAAAAAGAATATAATAAAAAAGACTGCTTTTTAGCAGTCTTTTTTTATTTTTTACTATTTTGTTTGCCTAAATAATGGTCGAGGGCAACGGTCATCGAGGGACTTTCGGGTGAAGGCGCTTTGATATCGATGATGAGTCCTGCCTCTTCAGCAGCTTTAAGGGTTGCATCGCCATAAACAGCTATTTTGGTTTTCTTTTGTGAGAAATCGGGGAAACTTTTGAAAAGGGCTTCTATCCCAGCAGGCGAAAAGAAAGTGAGTATGTCGTACTTATTTTCTTTAATTGCCGAAATATCACAATATACGGTGCGATAGAATACTACGCGTTCCCATTTTATTTTAATCTCATCTAAAGCAGCTGTAGCTTCGGGTTTAGGTGCATCAGAACCTGGAAAGAGAAATTTCTCGTCTTTGTACTTCTTGAGGATAGGCAAGAGGTCGGCGAACTCTTTTTTACCTACATATATTTTGCGCTTGCGATAGGTGATGTACTTTTGCAGGTAGTAAGCAATGGCTTCCGATTGGCAAAAGTACTTCATTGTGATAGGCACTTTAAAGCGCATTTCTTCAGCAATACGAAAATAATGGTCTACAGATTTGCGGCTGGTAAGAATAACGGCTGTAAATTTGGTAAGGTCAATCTTCTGCATTCTGATGTCCTTAGCGGTCATCCCTTCTACTTTGATGAAAGGCACAAAATCTACTTTCACGTTGTGGTTTTGAATGATTTGTGCGTACGGAGAGTTTTCAGCCTTTGGCTCTGGTTGCGAAACTAATATCGATTTTACCTTCATAAATGTTATTTCTTTACACTTCCTAAAAATACCTTGTTCCGTAAATGAGAAAGATATAGGGTGCTATTTCAAGGGTGCAAAGATACAAAATAAAATAGAATAAGTATGGTTTTATTTCTTTTTGATTGGATTTTATGATTTTAAGCCAACTTAATATATTGATAATCAGTAGTATCATAAATAACACTAAAAGAAGTAAAAACAAGTGTTTTTCACTTGTAAAAGGTAGATAAACACCTAAAAAAAGGACAATTATCATCACAATTGCAGCGTACGAGGAGTAAGCTATCCTGCTAAAAATGTAATCTCTGCTAAAATCGGAGAGGTCGAAAAGACTGCTAATCCATCGCTGAAGAAGCAGTTTTGCAACAAGAAATAGAAATACGAAAAGTACTATTTCTAAAAACATAAACCTCTCAGTATAAAGTTTTGTTATCCCATAGTGCTTGAGGCTTACATATACAAAAAGTGCTAAACACAAACATTGTATGAGGTAGAGTACCACCGTGAAAAGGTGGAGTTTGCGTTCCTTCTTGCCGTAGATAATGATATACTTATTGTTGAGCAATAGCCGCTGATAGTCCATAAAATGTTTAGGATAGAACACGCGTAGGAAAGCTACCAACCCAAAAATGAGCAGGAAGGCAGGAAATATCCAAGTGAGATAAGTGTGATGAATGAGCAGTGCGTCCAAAATTACTGAGTGGGTTCTTTAATGAGTTCTTCTTTGAGTTGTTCTTCTTTTTTAACGTCTTTAGGGGTGTTTATCACTTTATCGATACTATCGCGTTGGAGTTTGATTCTCTTTTCTACTTTCTTTACAATGGTATCGTATTCTTTAGGGAAAGAAGCGTAGTACACCATATTCTGCGCTAGCGAAATACTATCGATTTGGTATTTTTTGTAGATAAACTGTTGTGAGTTGAACTGCAACGAGTCTAATTTTTGAGCTTGTGAAACTTTCATCGATTCTAACACAGCCAAATCATAGAGCAGATTTTCCATTTGTTTTTCGTCCAAAAACTTATCGGGTTTAGGAACGATATTCTTTTTGCAAGCTGCTACTGCGAGTAGCAAAACCAATATATAAATAATTTTCTTCATAGTCTTATCTGTTGAAAGTGATGCGTTGCCCCTGAGGCTCTGCAATAAGTTTACCATTGTGGTACACCTGTTTACCATTTACAAAAGTCCTCACCACAGCCGAGTGGAATCGCTGTCCTTCCAGCGGACTCCATCCACATTTATACAGCAGGTTGTTTTTCTGTACCGTCCATTGGGTATCCAGATCCAGCAGCACAAGGTCGGCATAATAACCTTCGCACAAGAACCCGCGGTCTTTTACCTGAAAAAGGATTGCGGGATTATGGCACATTTTCTCCACTATTTTTTCGATAGAAATACTACCATCATAAGATTTCTCGAGCATTGCCACAAGCGAGTGCTGTACCAAAGGCGCCCCTGAAGGGATATTAGTATAGCCCTTGCGTTGTTTTTCTTCGAGGGTGTGAGGCGCGTGATCGGTAGCAATCACATCCAAGCGGTCGTCTAAGAGAGCTTGCCACAGCGCTGTGCGGTCATCGGCAGTTTTTACTGCCGGATTCCATTTGATGAAAGCCCCGCGAGTAGTATAATCTTCTTCCGAAAACCACAAGTGATGCACACACACCTCAGCGGTGATTTTCTTATCTTTTAGCGGTATATCATTGCGGAAGAGGTCGGTTTCCTTAGCTGTTGAAAGATGGAACACGTGCAGACGCGCACCGGTTTTTTCAGCCAAAGCAATGGCGCGTGAAGAGGAGAGATAGCAAGCCTCAGCACTGCGGATATAAGGGTGCAGGTCTATAGGGATATCCTCGCCATACAAGGCTTGATAGTGAGCTAAATTCTTGCGAATAGTTGCTTCATCTTCACAATGGGCTGCGATGACCAAATCTACATTGTTGAAAATAGCTTCTATGGTTTTCTCGTTGTCTACGAGCATATTCCCCGTAGATGAGCCTAAGAAGAGTTTCACCCCTGCACAAGCGTTCTTATCTAAGCGTTTCAGTTCTTCGAGGTTGTCGTTTGTTCCTCCTAAAAAGAAAGAATAATTAGCAAAAGAGGATTGTTTGGCAATTGCAAATTTCTCTTCCAAAAGCGGAATCGTTACGGTTTGAGGTACGGTGTTAGGTTGCTCAAAAAAGGTAGTTACACCGCCGGCTACTGCCGCACGGCTTTCGGTAGCGATGGTAGCTTTATGAGTAAGTCCAGGTTCACGGAAGTGCACTTGGTCGTCAATGACTCCAGGGATGAGATACTTGCCTTCGGCTTCTATCACCTCGTAATTCCCTTTAGGAGTGATGTGAGAGCCTATTTGTGCAATGCGCTCTCCCTCAATCAAGAGGTCGCCTTGAAAGAGGGTATTTTCGTTTATAATAATGGCGTTTTTGATTAATGTCTTCATCTCATTAATAATTTATTTGATACCTATCCCCTATTTCCTATCTTCTATCCCCTGAACACAAGGTGTTTATATACTCCACCTGCAAGTTCTTGATGATTTATATACTCAAACCCTAAGCGGGTGTAAAGTCTTTCGGCTTTTGGGTTTTGCACATCCACGAGTAAGCCTATGGGCTGAGTAGCTACCTTTTTGAGATGCGTGATAAGTTTAGAGCCTATGCCTTTGCCTTGTGCTGTGGGCAGTACGCTGAGAGTATCTATATAAAGTTCGCCTTCGGCGGTTTCATCTTCCAGCACAATATCTATACCATAGCTACTGCGAATGAGTGCCAGCACAGGGGCGCGCAAGCGGTGCAAATGTGCTCCATCATAAGCAATCACCGACCCTATTACTGCGCCCTCTTCTTCATATACCCAAGCATTTTTATAGGAATACTGATTGTCTTCTTGTTCAAAGAGGGTTTTTAGCAAGGCAATAGCTTCTTCTTTGTGGTCTTTGCCTATCATTTTATACACGATTTCCTCCATTGCTTGAAACATTAGTGGGGCAACAGCAGAGGCATCAGTAGGGGTTGCGGGTCGTATCATCCGTTTAGAAATATAACTTTTTGAATTAGAGATTCTCCCAAGCGCTCGTTGAGGTTCTCAATAATTTTGGTTTTGCCATAACTCAATTCGTTGCTAAGTGCAGGTGAAGTTAGTCGCACATATAGCGTATTGCCTTTGAGCTCTACCGAGGTAGTATAACGCGCTATAGTTGTACCCATCAGTTCATTCCAAAGGGTTGGCAACGAGGCTTTTTGCAAACCATAATTGAGGTGATTTTGCTTTACAATGAGCTTAATGACCTCCGAGAGGGTGTGAGTATTTCCGTCCATAGCGGCAAAGGTACAAAATAATTGATAATTAACAATTCACAATTCACAATTATTTACCTGACCTATTACTTGTTAGCTATCACTAAAAAAGAGGTTGTCTAAAGTTTAGACAACCTCTTTACAATTATAAAGCCAGCAAATACTCAAAGCTGGATTTTGTTAGTTACATTCTGTTTTGAACTCTGCTCTGGTTCCTTGTTTAAACCAGTTTGTTACAAGATTAGCTAATTGTTCAGCGCTTACTTTCACACATTGTAAGGATTTGGCACCATTCAATTGTACGTACGTAAGTTTAGTGTTTTTTGAAAGGTCTAAACTTGTTAGAGAATTATTTTCATTTAGATATAAACCTTTGAGTTCGGTAAGTTTAGAAATATCTAAAGAAGTGAGTTTGGATTTATTACAATACATATTAGTAAGACTTGTATTAAGAGTAACACCTTTAAAATCAGAACCTCCACAAGCAAAGGTTTTGATATGCTCATTTTGAGAAATATCAATACTAATAATGCCTTTTTCTCCAGAAAATTCCATTTTTGTAAATTTTCCATAAATAGAAACTGTATTAGAGCTACCTATTCCTACAAAAAGGTTTCCTGCTTTTACACTGGGATATAGAACTTCTAACAAAGCCTCACCTCCATCTTTTACACCATTGTTATTCCGGTCAAACCACACCTCAGGAATATCATTCTCTGCAATTGCTACGCTTAACATAAAGGAATCACCTTCAGCCTTGTTAGTAACAAAAGTTACTTTAGGTGTTATGGTAGCAGTTCCTTTTAGCGGAATGGTAATAGTTCCTGCATTGCTTTTAATCACTAAGTTAGCTGTTTTATTTCCATTAGTTTTAGGAGAAAGGGTAACGGTAAATTCGTATTTTTTACCTACTGCTATAGTAGTAGGCGAAGCTGTGGTTGTAAACTCATCAGCATTGGCACCTGTGAGTTCCACTGATGTAATAGTAACATCAGTTGCTCCTATATTACTGATTGTAATAGTTTTAGAAGTAGTACCATTCACAAAATCACCTTTAGGGGCTGTTACTTCCATCTTAGGGACTTGTAAAGATGGCTGTTGCGGATTGTCGTCATTCTTTTTACAAGAAACGAAAGTAGCGAATACTAATGAAAATAGCATTACTGAAAAACTGAATCTTTTTTTCATAAAACTGAATTTTAAATTATTATGCGCAAAGATACGAATAATTTGTCAATTAGCAAATTATATCTCATTGAAAATGACTAATTAAAAAACAAAAAATGCGTGATTTACCATAAATCACGCAATTTTTACTATTTTTGCATTTTCAACCTCTCCAATATATGAAATACATTTCCCTTTTCCTTTTGCTATTAGCTACTGTTAGTAGTTGCGACGGCTGTAAAAATAAATCAACCTCTACTACAGACGAAATTTATGTGTCTGATAGTATAAAAGAATACAGCCCAGAACCTCAAATTATCCAATATAGTCAAGAGCCAGAAAACACTGATACTCCTATTGATACTACAAGCATTGAATTTGAAAACATACCCACTGCTTCTGTTACCGATAGTATCAATTTGTATATCGCAGGACTTGCTCAGAATGAAAAAGCAATCCACGTTTCTTTTTCTGATATATACCAAAACGACACCTTAGATGTGCCCCCACATTATATCAAGAACCAAAAGAAATTAGGAAAGGAATTTATGAAGTATTTTCCCTTAACAGGCAACTATAGAACTCGCTTTTTCAAACGTATGAAATTCTCCGAAACTGATACACTCTATCTCTATAACATCGATAAGAATAGGTTGAAGAAATTTCCTTTATCTACTCTAAGAGTCGCTGCTAATCTCAATGTTTATGCCGATGAAAAAGACATTTCCTCTTACGATTATGAAATAGGTTTTGAAGTGTATTACGCTAAGGATAAACTCTCTAGGGAAGAAGCTGAAAATGGGTTTGCTTTTGCTTATGTAGGCAAAGAAAATCCATTTGTAGAGAACCAAATGCAAGTAGTTACTTGGAAGGAGATAAAAACATCTGCTTTTCCTGCTACCTACAAAATTGTAAATCCTAAATACAGATTAGGAAAAGCGTACAAATACCATTACAAACAAACTACTTGTTATATACAAGATTTTACTGAAGATGATAGTTATTACGACCCCGTTGCACGCTTTTTCGTAGTGATGGATAACAACACTAAAAAGATTATCAAGCGTCAATTCTTTAAATCAGGTGAATCTACCTCTATTACTCCTGCTGAAAAAAGTGATATAATACCTCCTACCTATATAGGGCATTTGCTTAAAGGGAAACCTGCTTGTATTTTTGGTTTATATGGAGAATCCTTTGGATGTGAAGCCCTTGTCTTCCTCAGTGATAACTACTCAGACCTCCCTATACAATGCGATAACCGACATTGAAAAACTTTTTTGTTGTTTTTTAAAAAATAATTCATACCTTTGCACCGCTCATCGTACCATAAGGACGAAGGAGTTTCGGGGCTCGGTAAACCAAGAAGTTTATCGAGCCCTGCGGTTTTTAGTAAATATCAGGTAATTTATATTTGAGTTTCTTATTGAAACTTTTCTCTCCATAATCTTTGTTGAGATGATAAGCGGTTAATAAGTAGTAATCACGCTGGTTTCTTTGTGGTTCAAGTACTATCACATATTTCTGTTCTTTATCATAGATATACGTTCTAATAATATCTTGTCGTTTCTTCTGGTCGCGTGTTTTTACACTAAATATTTCTATGTTATCTTTTTTGTGTTCTTCCAAATGATATCGTATCCAATGTAACCGTTGCGAGCGTTCTTTTTCAAAAACTCTTTTGCAATAGGTACTACCTTCTTCGTTTACTTCAATTTCTTCTGTTGTTAAATGTCTGAAGAGTAATTGCATATTGGGTTCTTCTCCCTTTATAGGATATATTTTTTTATTTCTGAAATTCAAGTTAGGATTTTCTTCTATATCTCTCTTGAAAATCATTTTTAAAGACTCTGTTCTGTCTTTTTCTGATAACGAAAGAATATCTAATAACTCTGGGTATTTTTTTGTTTGGTTGAATGGCATTATTTTAAGTCTATAAAAAAAAGGTTAAACTTTTGCTCGCTTCTTGGACTAGACTGGTTGAGTGCTTGTCCTGCGTGTTGTGCTATTCTATCTACAATTTTGTTTTTAGCTATTACTTTATTTTCTTTTCGCAAATAGTAAGACAATGCTCCTGTGATAATATCAGTGAGTTGCATTAATTCACTTTCATACGAACGTATATTTTGCAAATTGCGTATCGAAACAAAATTGTTATTTAAATAATCTTTTAATCCATTTACTTTTTGGGCACTGCGTGTATCCTTAATATCTAAATAGATATTGTAATTATATTCAGGTGAAAGTTTTTTCTGAATTAGTTGATAGTACATTTTGTAGTAAAAATCATCGTGTGTCTGTTGAAATTGTTGATGTTTTAGCTGATTTTTGTCTATCACAATAGCTCTGTATTGTAAGTCAGTAGCAAAAAAATAATCTATAAGCTCTTTGTAGAGTTCCATTGCTGATTTTGAAAGGTGATTCCATTTCAATTCATAAGGAATATGATACTCTTTTTTTAGTTGTTTAATTTTCTCAGTATGTAGTTTTACTTGGTTGTAAGCACTACTTACATAACCAATAAGCATATATGGAAAATTATCATTTTCTAAATGACAACTTTCATCACAATAGAAATTAAATGTTTTCATAATTCTTTTCAAAAATAATTCATTAATTTTCAATCTATTTCACTTTTCTAAACAGCTTATTCATCACCTCTCCCGTTTGCAGGTTCAAAAACTCTTGATTGGTGGTGGGGCTGTCGAGTCCACCGAGTTTGGGTAACCACTTGCCGGTTTTGATGTAGTCTAAACACCCTAACAGCTCAGGGTATTTTAGCTGTACTTGCTTGAGGTTGAGCCCTGTATAGAGTGCCGTTTTTAGCCGTTTGCACTTCACTTGGAAGATAAGCGAGAGCAGGGTCTCTACCTGCCACTCGCCTCCCATAAACAGCACACAGCTTATCATATCTTCATACTTGCTGAGCAGTTGTTCTAAACCTTCATTGGTGAGCGCACAGCCTTTACTGCCGTCCCAAATATATTCGGAATGGCAACCCTCACACGCCAACGGACACCCTGTGATGGTAAAACACAGGGAAATCTCGTTGGGTACTTCTTGGAGGACTATATCGTAACTGCTATACCGTAGCGTGCCCATAGTAACGTATTTTAGCTTCTTTTTGTCGGTCTTTAGAGAAATTAGTAATGCGTTTGAGGTAGCCTATCACACGAGTAGCGTGGTCGATATTTTCAGAACCACAATGGGTGCAGTGGTCGTGCATGTGTTTATCGATATAGCCACAATCGTTGCAAACGGTTACACATATATTGAAGCAGAAGTAGTTACACCCCGTTTTAGCGGCTACATTCAGTAGTTTGTAGAAACCTTCAGCAGTAGGGTATTCTTCGAGGTTGCAGTGGTAAGCCGAACCGCCGTCTAAGTACTGTATATACTCATTGCCGTGCAAATAGAACTTATCAATAAGGTTTTGAGAGTCGTCTTCCACAATATAAAAATATGAATTGTAGCAATCACGTGGCACTTGCAAGCCATCGGCTTTGTCCCAAGCCGCATTCTTCACGCCTAAGTTCTCGGCAGGTACAAATTCGGTATTGAACATAAAGCCGTATTTGGCTTTAGCTTCCTTATTTTTGTCGTAAATTAGTTTGAGGTTTTTGTTGATGAATGCCTTATAGTCGGGGTTGTCGGAAATGCGAATGCCTAAATACTCGGCAGCTTCCACCATTCCGTTGATACCAACGGTGAGGAATTGTTTATCAAGTGAGATGAAGCCCGCATCGTACACTGGTAACATACCCGCATCTTTGTAATCCTGAACAATAGCGCGGTAAGCTACTTGGTATTTATGGATATTATCTAAGGTGCGTTCCAACGACAAGTGTTTTTGGTAAAGGCGATTCATATTAATAGTTATCACATTAATACTACCGGTAGAAACACCTCCTGCCCCGAGTGAATAACTAAAGGTGTTATCGGAGATTTCATTGCGCAAACGACAGCAACTTGCTAATGAATCGGCGTTATCTGATTGATATATAAAGAAGGCATTCCCTTCGCTGAGCTCTTTGGCACAGAAGCGCGCAAAATGCTCGTCGTACACGTGTTTGTCCTTAGTGAGCATTGCTGCGGTTACCACAGGGAAGGTGAGTATCGCTTTGGTGCGCTCGATATTAAACCAATGCATAAAGAACTGTTGGAGCTTGTCTAAAGACTCATAAGAAGGTTTGCTACCATCGGGGTAAACGAATGTACCGAACATCGAATCGAAATAAGGGCGGTCATACAGCGATATGTTCCAGAATACTGACTGATAGCCACGTGCTGCTGCTGGCTGATTGATAGCGTATACTACGTGTTGCAGTTCGTTTTCTATCACTTCACGATGGGTATTGAGGTAATCGTCGCCATAGTCTTTGCGCGCAAAATGGTCGAAGTACATTAGGAACTCTACCGTTGCTACCGCTCCTGCAAATTGTGAGGAAACGGAAAAGAGGAAGTTCACGAACGACCCGCAATAGCTTGCTAAGTGTTGCGGAGCTTTGCTTTCACCGCCGAGTTTTACGAGCCCGTCCAAGAGCAAAGGATACATCGATACGCTCACACAATAAGGTTTGAGGCTCGTTTCGTCGTGCACGTAGATTTCGTGTTCCTCAATCTGACGGATATACTCATCGGCTAATTCTTTGCCAAAGAGTTGTTCGATTTTGTGAGACACGAGCGAACGGTTCACTTGGATATTGATATCTTTATTGAGTTCTGCCTCCATCGTAGCGATGTTTTTATGTGCCACATTGGCATTGGCATCGAAGAGAGACCCAGTAGCGGCATTGTGAGATTGTAGGTAATTTTCGATGAAATTACGCTTTGTTTGAAGCTGTTCAGCTGTAAGCTTAGTGAATTTAGACATAATTTTTTATTTTATTATTATTTCAGATACAAATTTTAATTTCTCGAGCATTAAGTTTCCAAGTTGTAATGATAATGGTCACTAATTTCTCTATTTTATTAACAATTTTCAAGTATGTGATGTATTAGGAATGTTTATATAATACAAGCATAGCCTAATGAGTTTATTTTTAACCCTCTTCTTTTAGTTAGAGAGAAAGAAAGTGCTGAGTGATTTATATAAATCACTCATTTATAACGCATTGAATAATGTTGCTTTTATAAGTTCCCTAAAAAGGGGAAGTGTTTTTTCCTTAGTTGCTGGGGCAAAGATACGGAATAAAACGATAAGTTTTCAACAAAAACAAAATAGTTATCAACACAGTTATTAACAATTTTAGTGAACATTTTGATAGTTATAAAGTTAGGACAAATACATTTTTATAAGTTATAAATGCTCTAAAAATTTCTGCCGTTGAACCTCACTTTTTTATCTTTCTGATTCTAAAAATAAAAGTTTTCAGTACCTAAATACTTTTTGAAATATACTTTTAATTAGAAAATGAGGAAGTGAGAAAATTAGGGAATGAGAAAATGGGGTAAAAGCTAATAATGCCAGAAATACCAGAAATGCCAATAATACCACCAAGGGGAATGGGCGGGGCGGACTTTTCAGACGAGTCGGACAGTTTAGAGGATGGGTTGGAGGATTCGGAAGGAAACGGAAAAGAACGGAAGGACGTGTTGAGGTAAAAAGTAAAAAATGAGCTGTAAGATGGGTATGATTAGCTTATAGAGAGCTTATAGGAAGCTTATACGAATCTTGGACGATTGGTATAGAAAGGGTACATAAGTGGTTGATTCATAAAGTAATACAACACCGCTAAAAATGTTAAAAGCAGGGTTTCGAGGCGAAAGAAAAGGGAAGAAAAATTAGTAAATAAGTCAATAAAAAAGCGCGATGTTTATTATTTTAAACATCGCGCTTTTCTTATCACTTTGCCAAAATCTAAGGATATTGGCAAAGTGTGTGACAGCTTGTCGTATTACGACCGGCTGACAACTATTCTTGTCGTTACTTCATCGAATGCAATTTCTTCACCCTCTGGCAGGCTATCTACAAAAGTAATGCTGTCGGTAAGGGTTTCGTTCTTGATGTAAGCCTCGTTTGCAGTAACTGCCTCTTGTAGGGCAGGGTGCGTTTGGAGGCGTATTTGTATGCGGTCGGTGATGTCGTAATCATTGTCTTTACGGATATTCTGAATGCGGTTCACCAACTCACGAGCGATACCTTCTTGGCGTAGTTCAGGGGTGATGTGAATATCTAAAGCTACCAATAGGCTACCAGCAGTAGCAACCAACCAACCTTCTATATCTTGGGTACTGATTTCTACATCGTCCAAACTCAAAGTAACCGTTT
>ERZ773010.646-NODE-646-length-23870-cov-38.050766_pt1 | contig 23870 bp, 23 predicted proteins | sample MGYA00580842_ERZ773010 | MGnify/ENA primary metagenome ERZ773010 (study PRJEB29015, sample SAMEA2737982) | human oral metagenome | biome: human oral; feature: human-associated habitat; material: dental | place: China | collected 2107 ...
CCATCGTTCTCCATCTGGCTCAGCGCATCAAGGAGCCTATGACAATCTACTCTCATTCTCTGGATAATGCAATCATGCTGAGCACTCAGGACAAAGTGGACTTTCACCTCTTAGGTGGGAAATTTTATCCCAAAAACCGATTCTACTATGCTCTCAATGAAGCAGAGCTGCTGGAGCAAATTTCCTTTGACATTGCCTTTATCGGGGCAGCCAGTGTCTCTGATGGTCTAGTCAGCTTCGAAGACAAGGCCGATGCTCACCTGAAAAGACTGGCTTTGAAGCACGCCAAGACTAAGATTCTGCTGGCCGAGCAAGACAAATGGCAGAAAGAGTCTAAGTACATCCTGGGTCCTGTCAGCAACTTTGACTACTGGATTACGGACCAAGAGCCCAGCCCAGAAGTCCAAAAATTGCTTGGAGACAAGGTTCAAATCATTTATTAAATCAGTTCATTCGATACAAAGGAGGACGACCCATGACAAAACAAGCGATTCGCCTGATTATCAGCGACATTGACGGCACGATTTTGGACGACCAGCACCAAGTAGATTCTGAGCTTAAGGACATGATTCCCCTGCTAAGCCGAGAAAAAATTCCTTTCGTTCTCGCTTCTGCCCGATCTCCTCTAGGCATGGAGCCCATTGCCCGTGAGCTGGGACTGGGAGATAATCCGTTAGCCTGCTACAATGGCGCTCTGGTCATCAAGGGCGACCCGCAAGCTTACGAGACCATTATTGAGCACCCTCTGGACAAGAAAGAAATCCGCACTTTTCTGGAACTTGTCAAGGCTGAATTTCCTAGTGTGTCCATCAATCTCTATTCCGGTAAGGATTGGATTGCTGATCGTTTGGATAAGTGGGTACAGATAGAGGCTGCTATTACAGGGGAGCAGTCGATGATTCAGAATGTACTAGTGCCAGTACTGAATGCGCAAATGCATGTCCACAAGCTACTTCTCATTGATCAAGCGCCTGTCATCCAGAAACTCCATGACTACCTACAGACCTTGGATTTTCCCAAGACGGCCTTCTATCTCTCTAAGGACAACTACATGGAAGTCACGGCCAAGAATGTCTCCAAGGAGCAAGCTTTGTACGAAATTGCCCAGCACTACCAAGTGCCTCTAGAGCAGGTCATGACAATCGGAGACAACTTCAATGACCTTCCTATGCTGCGACTGGCTGGACTCGGAGTCGCTATGGGCAATGCCCCTGAAGCAGTCAAAACCGAGGCAAAAGCCGTGACCAAAAGTAACAATGAGCACGGGGCCGCAGAAGCTGTAGAAAAGTATGTTTTGATATAACGCAAAAAATCTGCTCAAGGGCAGATTTTTTTATTGATGGTAGTCATAAGCTAGGCGAGGGCTGCCATCAGCTACATAAATAATGCCGCACTCTCTAAAGCCGTAGTTCAGCACTGCTGCCTGCATAGGCTGATTGTCCGCATGGGTATCGATTCGCAAGTAGGGAATCTGTTGGCAGCAAAAATCAAAGACCTGACGGGATAGGCCTCTAACTTGGCCACTTGAGGCGATGCGGTGAATGGTGCCGTAAGGCTCTGCAAAATACCAGGCTCCCTTTTCGATGACCTGATAGGTCGGGTCTTCTCCGATGATAAAGGCAAAGGTGCCGACCAGTCGCCCTTCTTCCTCGACAACAAAAGAGTGGCCAGCCGCAATGTCATCCTCAATCAAGCTCGCGCTAGGATAGCCTCCATCCCACTGAGTTGGATTGCCCTGGTCTTTCATGAACTGTCGGGCAACATCATAAATCGCCATAATGGCTGGGATATCTTCTGTTTGGGACAAACGAATCTTCATCTTTCCTCCTTTATAAAAATAAGGCTGGAAAGTCCCAACCTTATTTGAATTCTTCTGGTTTGCCAGTATACTGAGACCATTCCTTAGTGAAGAAGCGGTCATTCATCTGGTAGTTTGGCGCCGGCTGTGGATTGGCCACAAAAGGATCAACCGCCTTGTCAAAGGCCAGCCAGCCATTCCAGCCCATGTGGATAGTGTCCTGCATAAAGTAAGGCTTGTCGCCGTCCTTAGAAAAATCAGCAATGTTGGTAAAACCCTGACTTTCCAGCTGATAGCGAATCTTAGCCACTGTCCGCTGGTACATTTCAGGACTGAGTCCTGTATACTCCATCCACTTAGAATTAACCGGTGGAATGATGAAGATGACATTGGTCTTTGACTTGGCAAACTGATCCAGAACTAGCTGCAAGTCGTTGTACTCAGGAGATTTTTCATAAGATTGCTTGGTTTGAAAACCTCTGAGCTTGGCAACCTTGCCGGCCAGACGGGTCTTGTAAAATTGATTGTCTATGCCGAATTGATTGTTATTGGTCTTCCTCTTGGCCTCTGCGGTGGCAATCTCTTCCAAAGCCTGATAGGAGAAGGTGTCTGGCAAATCAGCCATATAAGGCAAAATTCGCTGGTCATAATTTTCATTATTAAGGGCAGCAAAGTTGCTAAAAAAAGCATCTTGGCGCTCATTAAGATGAGCCATCATCTCAATATGGCGCTCTTCAAAGCTGCTCAGCTTCTTACCTTCAGACAGCTTCTGCACGCTCTCTGCCATAGCAACATCTGGATAAAGCTGCAGAAGGCGCTGGGCTGCATATTGCGCCGCCGCATCTCCCTGCTGCTGAGACAGATAAGCCGTCAGCTGATCACTGTTGAAGTACTGCTGAAAGGCCGAAGCATCATAGCCAGTCTTGGTAAACCACTGGGGCGACACTACATAGACCGCCGTTTGCCCCTCCAACTCAGAGGACATCTGCTGCATACCAAAGTACTGATTAAATGATGCTGCCCCGCGCTGGCCTAGAAAATAAGGCCGATAGGAGCGGTCGTATTTCTCAGCCAGCACTGCCGGATGCATACTATCAAAGCGCAGCCATTCGCTAGAGCCAAAGAAGGGAACAAAACGCATCTTCTTATCGGTCAAGGCTGTCACCTTCTTACTGCGGCTCTTGAAGTTTTCTGCTGTCAGTGTCACTGCTGAGCGCTTCTCCGCTTCTATATCATGCTTTTTATCAAGCGGATAGAAGAAAAAGAGCAGGGCAACCATGACCATGGCGCAGAAAACTGGCCCCAGAATCAGCCAGAGTCGTTTAAGCATTTCGAAGCTCCGTCACGCCTTCAACGATTTTATTGGCTGTGTTCCAGTCATCGCGGCCAAACTCTGACACTGGCACGCGGATGTCAAAACGGTTTTCCAGCTCAACAATCAGCTCGACCGTTCCCATACTGTCTAGGACACCAGCGTCAAACAAATCCTCGTCCATCATGTCTGACACATCTTCCATGAATAGTTCTTCAATAATTTCAATTACTTCTGCTTTTATATCCATTTTTCTTCCTCATTCATTTTTATTTTTTAAACCAAAGCTCATTTAAAAATCCAGAAAAGATTAAAAATGAGAACATGACTGCATGAAAGGTTACCACAACCCCCAAAGCTTGAGTCCATTTATTGTCTGGCAGAGGCGGAAGCCCCTTAGCCTTGCGCTCTTTGTTTAGCGTTTTCTTCTTGCGCAGCCAGGCATCATTGACGACCAGACCAGCTCCATGAAAGAGACCGTAGGCGATATAGTACCAGGTCACACCATGCCAGAAGCCCATTATCAGCATGTTGATCAGATAGGCCACACTAGAGGTCGTGTTGCGGTTTTTAAAGACCTTATTGCGCATCAGGACCATGACCAGCCGCATAAAGACAAAGTCACGGAACCAAAAAGACAGACTCATGTGCCAGCGATTCCAGAATTCTTTCAAATCGCGTGAGAGAAAAGGCTTATCAAAGTTGATAGGGCTCTTGATTCCCATGAGATTGGAAATAGCTAGCGCAAACATCGAATAACCGGCGAAGTCAAAGAAGAGATCCAGACCAAAGACATACATAACGCCCAGAGTTCCTAGATTAAAGAAACCGCCGGTATAGAGAGCGTAGGTCTTGACATGCCCCAGCAAGAGATGTCCAAAGATATGGGCTAGGATAAACTTATAAAGGAAGCCTAGCATGATATACTTGACAGACTGCTCCAGCATATCCAGCAGCTCATCGCGATCAGGAATGTTCAAATAGTCTTCATTGAAACGCTTGAAACGATCAATGGGGCCACTCGAAAAGGTCGGCATGAAGAGCAGGAAACGCAGGAACTCCCAGAGCGTGAATTCTGTCAGAACTCCATCGCGCATCTCAATCATCATCCCTACCGAACGAAAGGTCAGATAGGAAATCCCCAAAAAGCCAAAGAGAGACTGATGACCACTGATTGCGGGCTCTACCTTGACAAGCACAAGTGGCAGAACCGCCAGCAAGGTATGCAAATAAAAGATCCACTTGCTGTCCCGCGACCGGCGATAGAGCTTGTATGAATAAACCCAAACTATCTGCCAGATGACATAGCCCAACAGAGCACAAAGCTGCGCCAGACTGGGACCTGTCAGCATCAGGATGATAAAGACCAAGCTGACCAAGGCTTCATAAAGGGGGAAGCGTTTCTTAAAGAAAAGTCCGACAAAGATTGGCAGAACTGCCAGAACGATATAGACAAAGTAAACTGGGTTGCCGTAGGGTTCCAAATGAGGCAGCTGTTTCAAGAAATCCATCATCGCTTATTGACCTCGCTAATCAGCCCCTTAATGTCAATCTTGCCATTCGGGGTCAGAGGCAGGGTCTCTCGATAGAGAAACTTGGACGGCATCATGTAGGACATCATGATATCCTGCAGATCTTCCTTGATAGCCTTAGTAATATCGATTTCCCGCTCAAACTGCTCAGCCACACCGTCTTTCAGGATAACATAGGCCAGCAGATTTTGGACCTTGTGGTCCTTATTGTAGCGGGGAACAGCCACCGCAGACTCAATGTATTTAGATTTGTTCAGGTTTTGAGACACATCCTCCAGCTCAATACGGAAACCATTAAACTTGATCTGGAAATCCATCCGGCCGCCGTAGAGCAGCAGGCCTTCATCTGTCATGGAGCCGACATCTCCTGTATGATAGGCTGGCAGACCTTCAAATTCAAAGAAGGCCTCCGCTGTCTTCTCAGGATTGTTCAGATAGCCCTTGGATACAGCTGGGCCGCAGACGATGATTTCTCCCTGCTGGCCATTCGGCACCTTCTGCCCCTCTTCATCAATGACAAAGGTCGGAGAGTCCGCCTTGGTATAGCCAATCGGCAGGCGCTTGCAATTTTGCAGCATCTCATCAGTCACTGCTACTGCAGACAGGGCCACTGTTGCCTCAGTCGGACCATAGGCATTGATAATACGTGCTTGAGGGAAGCGATCGCGCAGCTTCTGAGCTGTCTTGACTGTCAACTCCTCGCCGTCAAAGTAGAAATGCGTCAGCTGGGGCAGCTTCTGACTATTAAAGTCATCCGACAGCAAGGCCATGTCCGCGAAGGAAGGCGTCGAAGTCCAGATAGCAATAGGCAGACTGAGAATCGTCTCAAACAGCTGCTTGAAATCCTGAGTCACAGCCGAAGGCAGGGCAAAAAGAGTCCCTCCCAAAGCCAAAGTCGGCGCCCAATACATTACCGACAAGTCAAAAGAATAAGGCGGCTGAGCCAACATTTGAGGACGCTCCGGAGTCGCAAACTCCTTATCTGTAATCATCCAATTCGTAAAGCTGAGCAGATTATTATGGGAAATCTGCACTCCCTTAGGCTTGCCAGTCGTTCCTGATGTGAAAATGATGTAATAGTTATCATCTCCCTGCACTGGATGGCTAAGCTCATAGGACGCTCCCTCTCTGAAGGCTGTCTGAACTTGCTCCGCACTGAAAATAGGAGCTGTCACATCTGCCAGCGGAAAATCATTGATAGCAATAATCAAGCTTGGCTCAGCAACTTCCACAATCGCTGCCACACGCTCCAAGGCTGAATGGCTGTCGATAGGAATGTAGGCATGACCAGACTTGGTCAAGGCCACAAAAGTAGCCAGCATTTCGTATTCCTGACCGCCAAAGACCACAACCGGAGACTTGTCAGGAAGTCCCAAACGGTCAATCTGAGCCGCCAACGAATCGGAATCCTTCTTTAAATCGCCATAAGTATGAACTTGACCTAAAATATCATAAACCGGAAAATCCGGCTGCACCTGAGCAAAATGCTCAATCGCTTCAATCATATCATGTATCACTTTATTTGACATTGTTTCCTACTCTCTCACATTAAAATTCATTATAGATAAAGCCGCCCTGCCCCTGACCTAGATAGCTAAAGAAATAAAGCAAGGCCAGAAAGATAACAAAATATAGTAGGGTTTGGCCCAAAAACTTATATAGGGTTTGATGTTTTTTCATTGATCTCTCTTATATTTTTAGTTAGACTTACACCATTTTACCATTTTATGGAAGATGTTTTCAACACAAAAGCTAAGGAAGATGTAAAGTTCTTGTAAGGAAGAAAGGTACTTTGATGTGCCTTATAAACAGCCATTAAAAGACTTTTTCAAAAAATATATAAAAATTTTATATATTTTGCTTGACTTTTTTCCTAAGAGGTTGTAGACTATATATAGAAAGATTATATATAAATATTTTACACAAGGAGGTGGTCCTATGTCTTTCCCCACATCATCGGCTTTGATTGAGTTTCTCATCTTAGCCATCCTTGAAAAAGACGATTCCTACGGTTATGAAATCAGCCAGACAATCAAGCTGATTGCTAATATCAAAGAATCAACACTTTACCCTATTCTGAAGAAGCTGGAGCAAAATGACTGCCTCACGACTTATTCGCAGGAGTACCAAGGACGAAAACGAAAATACTATTCACTCACTGCCTACGGGCATGAACATCTACTCACTCTAAAAGAAGAGTGGCAAACTTATACCATGACCATCAGCGGTATCATAGAAGGGAGCATACGTCATGACAAGAACCGAGTATCTAGCTGAGCTAGAAAAATATCTAAAAAAACTGCCACGCAAGGACTATGAGGAAGCTATGGATTACTTCACTGAGTACTTCGACGAGGTAGGACCAGAGGGCGAAGAAGCCGCTATTGCTGATCTAGGCAGCCCTAAGGAAGCGGCCCACGAGATTATGTTGAATCTTTTGGACAAAAAAGTCGAGGAAGATAATCAAGAAAGCAGTTCGTCAAAAAACACTAAGAACATCGTCCAGATTGCTATCCTATCCATTTTGGCAGCACCCTTGGCTATTCCGCTCTTTATAGTAGCAGCACTTTTGACTTTCGTTTTCTTCCTCTTAGTCTTTATCTTTGCTCTCGTCATGGCTATAGGTGCCTTTGCCTTCTTTATTTTTGGAATCAGCCTGATCTGGGACACTTTGACAGTGGGACTGACGACATCGATCCCGGCCTTCCTGTTCACTCTGGGGCTCAGTGTTCTAGCTCTGGGACTGTCCGGCATCTTCTACGCAGGCATTTCTCCTGTTACTCAGTTTGGCAAGGCTGGCTTTGTCAAACTAGCTCAACTTTTCGCAAAGAAAGGAGCACGTCATGGCTAACATCAAATTGAAAAAACCTCTTTTATCCGCAGCTATTTTAGCCTGCCTCTTTGGTGGGGCCTTGACAACTATCGGCTCCATTACAGGCGGTGTCAACGACTTGGTCAATTCTGCCAAAAGCAAGGTAAAACTAACGAAAAAAGAAGAAAGCTTCTCTGATCTTTCTTCTCTAAATATTAACTTAGCGGCTAGAAACCTCGTCATCAGCGAATCTCCTGATGACAAGGCTCACTTGACCTATTATCAAAGCGATGGTAACTATCAGATTGATGGAAGCTCGCTTGGAAAAATCACGACAAGTTCTGAAAACGGAAACTTAAACATCAAGGAAGATGGTGCAGGCTCCTTCTACATAAGCGCTGGCATCCGCTCCCTACTCAGCTTATTTGACCAAGAATCTCAGGGGAAACGTACTGTACAGCTTTCCCTGCCCAAGGGGACCAAGCTTGAGACATTCAGCGGCAGTTCGTCATCAGGAGATGTTACGCTGTCCAATCTATCAGCCAAAAATGCTGACTTCTCTCTATCCAATGGCTCGTTGACTGTAAATGATAGCCAATTCGCATCTGGTAAATTTAAGAACTCTCTGGGAGACATTACCCTTAATAACAGTCAGATTAGCTCTGGAAAAATCATTGATTCTTCAGGTACCATCACTCTGAGCAACAGCCAATTCGCATCGGGCGAAATAGCAAACTCTCTAGGAGATGTCAACCTAAACTCAAGCAAAATCTCCGACAGCACTCTGAAAACCTCAAGCGGCTCACTGAACTCCGAACGATTGGAATTAGCTGGTACAATCTCTATCACTGACCAATTGGGCGATATTAATCTGCATCTGGTTTCTGGCAGTTTGTCGCAGCTATCCTTTGATCTGAAAACGAATCTAGGTGAAATTGACATCCCTAGTGGTATGAATGTAGAGCACACCAAAGGCGATGATGTTGGCGACTCTGCCATCCGTAAAGTCGAAAATCCGACAACTACACTTACTGCCAGCGCCCAAAGCGGTAGCATTAAGCTCAGCGAATAAATCATAGAAAAGAATATATACAATCAGGGAGTCCTCAGCGGCTCCCTTTTTTAATAAAAATTCCCACAATTCTCTAAGATTGCTTTACAGGCCTTGGCCTTTGTGCTATGATATTCTATAAAAATTTATCACAAGGAGGTCCCTATGAAAAAACTCACACCTGGCATGCACATTCGAATCGTCAGTCCCTCGTCGTCAATCGAACGCCTTGGTGGCTTTGAGGCCAATCTAGCCGCCAAGGAGCGCTTGGAAAAGCTGGGTTTTATCGTGTCTTTTTCGGAGCATTATCTGGAAAATGATATGTTAGGCTCTGCCTCCATCCAAAGCCGGGTAGCAGACATTCATGCTGCCTTTTCAGATGACTCCGTTGATGCCATTCTAGCCACCATCGGCGGATTCAACTGCAATGAGCTCCTGCCCTATCTGGACTTTGAATTGATTGCTAGAAATCCTAAGATTTTCTGCGGCTACTCAGACACAACAGCCTTGCTCAACGCTATCTATAGCAAGACCGGCATGAAAACCTACATGGGACCGTCCTACTCCAGCTTTAAGATGGATGCTCTGCAGGACTATCAGACCGAGAGTTGGCTCAAGGCTGTCAGCCAGACTTCTTATGAATTGACTCCTAGTGAAAAATGGGGAGACAATGCTTGGTATCTGCCCGATGCCCCACTGACCTTCCATGAAACTAAGTGGAAGATCTATCATCACGGGCAAGCCCAAGCCACGGTTATCGGCGGCAATCTCTCCACCTTCTCACTCCTGCGCGGCACCCCCTATGCCCCGACAGATGAAAACTATGTCCTCTTTGTTGAAGAGGCTGAGGAAGATGATTATGTGGAATTTGACCGCAATCTAGCTGCCCTCCTTCAGGTCTATCCCAATCCGCAGGCTCTTCTCATCGGCCGCTTCCCAAAAGAATGCCAGATGACAGAGGAGCTGCTCCTTTATATCTTGGATAAACATCCGATTCTCAAACAAATTCCTGTCCTCTATGACTTGGACTTTGCTCATACTCAGCCACTCTTTACCATTACCATCGGTGCTCAAGTGACCGTGGATACGGAGAAGATGTCTATCAGAATTGATGAATAGCAAGAAATCCTCATTCCAGCTGGAATGAGGATTCTTCTCTTTCATTAGCACTATTTCATTGTTATCTTGCTGGCTTTTTTATCGCCCACCAAAACCGCCTTGGCCGCCTGGGGCACCGCCGCCACCGGGTCCACCAGCGCCAGGTCCGTCGGCTGTGATTTCTGTCCGGCTTTCACCATTGACCGTGATGGTACCGCCAGTGTAGGTAGACGTTCCGTCAAAGTCAAAGGCAGATACCGTAGAAGTAATATCCAAGTTTCCTCCTGACATGATGACATCGCCGTTGGAGTCGATAGCATCGGTATCGCCTTCACCGACCTCAACCCTGATATCGCCACCGGTAATCTTGATAAAGATATCAGCTCCAGTTACGTCACTAGCTGCATTGATACCATCTTCTGTCGCATAAAGGTCCAGCTTGCCGCCGTTAATGGTGACATTAGTCCCCTCCAGAGCTTCTACACTCTTGGAAACCGTAATTGTCCCACCATCAATCAAAGCGATATTGCTCGCGTGCAGACCATCATCACCAGCATTAATCGTGATGGTGCCGGACTGGATATAGAGATTCCCCAGAGAAGTATCTTCATCATTGTCCGCGTGGATAGCATCTTCTGTCGCTGTGATATCAATAGTAGCGTCCTTGATATTAATAGCTGAAGCAGCTGACAGACCATTCTTAGCTGCCTTGAGCGTATAAGTACCACCTGTCACCCGCAAGGTCTGCTCAGACTTAATCGCTGTTTCATACTTGCCGTCAACTGTCAGACTTCCAGAGCCGTTGAGAGTCAGATCAGAGTTACTATAGATTGCAGCATCTGCATCCGTATTGCTGTGATTTGATGAGTCTGAGATGGTGTTTTGGCTGCCGTCAGCCAGAGTCAGGCCTGTTTTACCCGCATTTTCTACTAGGATAGCTGCGTCTGTCCCGCTCATGGTTACGCCATTCAGAACGATTTGAACCTTGTCGCTATCACCTGCTTTGACGACAATCTGCACATTTCCACTCGTTCCGGAAACGACATAGGTCCCAGCCTCAGAGATTGTCACGGTAGAGCCGGAGACACTAGCGCCGTCACCAGAGGTCTTAGCACTAGAGCCACTCAGGCTGATGGTCGTCGCCTTGGACTCATCATAAGAAGCGTCTGAGTCCTCTGAGGCAAAGTAATCAGAAGTATTGGTCTTGGTCTGACTGGTGCTTGTAGCGTTAGCAGCCTGGGTGTTGCTTGAAGCTGTAGAGCTGCTGGCGTTTGCGCTGCAGGCTCCTAGCACTGCTGTCATCAAGACTAGTGGAATCATCAATTTAATTTTTTTAAGGGTTGATTTTGATTGTTTCATTTTTCTTTTCCTATCTATTTTATTTACTGCTGATACAGTTTGCCTTTTTGTAAGCAAAACCGTATTTGGAGAAAGAGCTTGGAGACAGCTGGTAGCGATCCATGATCTCGCTAAGCCATAGCGGACAAGCTTCTGGAATCTTAACTTCCATAATCACGTGGTTGGCTGGCAGGAGATGATCTCCATGGCGACCAGCCAAGAGACTCAGATCATAAGGACGGTAGGTCAGGTCGTGATCAAAGGTAATCCGAATCCGCTCATCCTCAATTCCTTTCATAGAATAACGATTGTAGCCGATATACATCATAGGCTGAATATGGCCAAAATGCTGGGTCAGCCAGGCCGTTTCCTTATCTATCTGAAGGTCAGTCAGCTGACTATAATCACCGTCCAGATAGGCTCCTGCTGTCAGCAAATCTGCTGCAATCCGACGTTTGCTGACCAGTTTCTCAGTCTTTTTCTTGATTTCCAAAAAGACTTGACTATCCTCGGTCGGATGCTCTTGATAGGTCCGCAAGCGCACCTTCTCGTCAAAGCAAGGATTTTCCAAGGACTCACGAATGAGCTGATAAGACGGCGTATCGTAGTAGAGATTGTTGATGGTCGAATAAGCTCTCTCATCCTCCACCAGATAGCCTTCAAACTCTAGCAATAGATCCAGCAAGTTTTCCTTGGAAATAATATATTTGGTTTCAAAGCGCTGAAAATGATTTTGAAAAAATTTTTCTGCCATGGCCTCCTCCCTTCTCTATCTTTCTTGAATGTAATGCAATTTTAAAGATGAAAACTTAAAAGAAAGATAAAGAAAACTTAAAGAAAACAAAACATCTCCCTTTTCAGGAGATGTTGATTAGAGAAAAAGTAAAAGAATTACAGATAGACTTTTCATCTACATTTTTACAGATTCATAAAAGCATGCGCCCTAAGCTAGCTGTTTTTTATCTGTTCGATAGACCAGAGTACCAAGCGCCATGAAAAGAACTAAAACAAAAGCAAGGAAGAGCACCTGAGTACCTATTTGGCCGTTCATGGAAATCGTTTGGCGTAAGCCCGATACAGAATAGCTCATTGGCAGCCAAGGGTTGATAACTTGGAAAATCTTACTAGTCAGCTCCAGCGGATAGGTTCCTGCACTAGAAGCCAGCTGTAAGAGCAAGAGAATCAGAGAGGCAAAGGCGCCGAGCTTGCTATCCCAAGTAACCAAAGCGGTCACAAGAGCCATAAAGGTCATGCTGGCTAGGACAATCAAACCAAGGGTTGCCCACTCATGGTTAGCAGATAGGCCTATCAAGTGCACAGCACCATAGACCAAAACACCTGCCACGACGGAAATTACTCCATTTACCTCTATACGGGCCTTCAGCCAATCTCGTTTCGTCCTAGGTTCTTGACCCGATGGAAGTGTACTAAAGATGATGTTGGTTGAAATAGCCGCCACAAATAAAGCTACTGAAATCATATAAGGCGCCATCCCAATGCCGTTTGTCTCTACCTTGTTCTCATCTGTCTTGCTCAGTGTCAGAGGATCTGCCAGAGTTTTTGCATTGTCTTCCTTGGTTGAAACAGCCGACAATTTATCGCCTGCATCCGTGAGGCCATTGGACAAATCACTTGTTCCCACAGTAAGTTTAGAGAGATTATCTGTTAAAGCACTGCTGCCATCAGCTAGCTTCCCTGTTCCGCTCGCTAATTGATTGGTCCCATCTGCTAATTTCCCGAAACTAGAGGTCAATTCTGGCGATTTATCTGTTAATTGAGCTGCCCCGTTTGCTAATTTTGTTGTATTTGCTAGCAAATCAGGGTTCTTACTTGCCAAAGCTGATGTCCCCTCAGATAGCTGACCGACTGCATTGGTATAGCTTGTCACTCCTTGTTCCAATTGTGTCGCGCCAGTCGTTAGTTTATCATTTAAGGTGTCTACACCTGCGACTAGTTGATTGGCTCCTCCGCTTGCTGAACCGAGGCCAGTACTTACTGTTGATAAGCCATTATAAAGGCCATTTATCATGCTAGATGCTTGGGGTAAAACCTGAGTAGAAGTACTTCCCAATTGACTAATCTTCGTTTGACTGGTAGCTTTTATCACTTCAAGAGAAGCCCTCATCATATCAACTTCGGATAAGATTGCCTGAGCAGATTGGTCACTTCCCGCTTGACTAGCACTGACTGCTGCATCAATCTCAGCCTTAGCCTCACTAGAAAGTCCTTGATAAGTGCTCGTCCCTTGGACACTTGCTAAAGCTGCAGTCCTAGCATCTTGATTATTATTGATGATAGACTGAGCGGATCCTGCTACACTGGTTAACGAAGTTTCAATACTGTCCGTAGAAACTTCTGTGTCACTTGCTGCAGCTTGAATACTAGCATTCAACTGAGTCAAGCCAGTTGCCAAATCATTCACATTTTGCTGATTGTTAGCTAAGGTTGTATCTACTGATGACTTTAATGTAGCCAAGCCAGTATTCAGATTTGTCACACCTGTCGATAAGGCCTGAACTCCATCTCCTGACTGGGTGAGCTGTTGGACTCCACCCAATAAGTCTGCTGATCGACCCGACAGCTGATTTGCACCTGCGGCTACAGTACTTACACCACTAGTATAAGTATTTATCCCATTTGACAAACTACCCAGTCCAGACGATACTTGTGCAACACTCCCAGTATAAGTCTGTAGTCCTGTGTTAAATTGAGTTGCACCGGACGATAATTTGGTCGTAGCTCGATTCAGAGTTCTTAAATTATCTGCAATTGTCTGACTGCCTGAGCCTAGTTGTTGGCTGCCAGATGCTAATTGCTGAGCACCATCGGATGCCTTAACCAATCCCGTTTTTAGATCTCCCATATTCTTAAATAAAGCGCTTGTATAAGTATCCGTCACATTTTGCGCCACCGTCTGCTTCAAAGAAGCCATAGCTGAATCACTCATCTTACCAGCAATAAAACTGTGGCCGCTAGACGTTTGATAGTCAATCTTCATTTGCTGAGGATTATCGGTCAAAACACTGGCTGCACGTTCAGATAAATCACTTGGAAGCGTCACAACCATGTAGTAATCACCCTTTTCCAGACCATTTTGAGCGTCTTCTTTACTGACGAAATGAAAATCCAGATTTTTATTTTCCTTGAGGCTGGAAACAACATCCTCGCCTATAGACAAGGACTTGCCACTAGCAGTTACAGCTTTATCCTGATTGACGACTGCCACTGGCAAGTCCGATACCTTTCCATACGGATCCCACATGGAGCTCAGGAAAATAACATTATACAAAGCAGGAATCAAAGAGACTCCTAACATCACAATGATAAAAGTCGGCTTTTTTAAAATAGCTTTCCATTCTCTTAACATGTCTACCTCCTAAAATTATACACAGTGTCCAAATTTCGATAAAATTGATTATACACCAATCGAAAATTATTACAAGTTTATTCTTTAAAAATTGGACACCGTGTCTAATTTTGTTTAAAAAGATTGTAGAGAAGCGGAATAAGTTCGCCCTACTGTCTTTAATCCCTAAATAATCTGTAGATAAAAAATATTTTTCCACTGGTAGCTACACAGAAAATCAGTATTATGTTAGAATGATAAGCGAGGTAAATGGAGTCAAGCATCGAGATCTTAACTTGATGATAGGGTTCCATGTGAAACACTGCTACCAGCAGATGCCTCACATGACAATAGCTCAAGTCAGATTGAGCATAGTAAAGAAAGGTTTAAGACAATGAAAAAAAGAACACTATTTAGCTTATTTTCTCTAGTTGCAGCACTATTTCTGCTGTCAGCCTGCAGTTTGTTTTTGCCACAAAGGTCAAATCGTCCAGCTCAGTCTTCTGAGACTAGAAAGCTAGAAAAGAAAGATAGCTCCAACAAGTCTAAAAGTTTTGACAGCAAAAAATCTGAAACAAAAGAATCTTCATCTTCCAGCAGCTCTGAACATCAAGAGGACGGAAAAGAACAAGAAAAAACCACAGATGGTCTTCCAGAAGATGCCGATCATGCTAAGAAAGATAAGATTTATGCGACTGGCGATGCCAAGGTTTATTACCAATCCTATGAATCTGGCGGTTTTGAAGCTCAAATTCCTGAATTTAAAGGATATACCCAAGAAAAAGTTAAAAGTATTCTCGGCGAGCCAGAAAAAGTAAGCACCGACCTCGCTTCTGAATACGAAGCCTTCCAAAACAAAGAATTAGAAAATCTGAAGAGGCTGGTTCAGGAGCAAAAAATCAACACCGAACAAGCGCGTGCTTTCTTAGCAGGTGTAGTTGATATTTCTCAAGCATCAAGATTACAAAACACCTACACAATTTACTCTTATAAAAATGAGCAAATTTCTATTATCTTCTCGCAAGAGGGTGAGTTGCTTTACGTCACTCCCGACCCCGACTACCTCTACTTTAAATAATGCTCAAAACGAAGGCCGAGACTTTGCTTTAAGTCTTGGCTTTATTATTTTACCAGTCTAAGAAACCTAATAAAATAAAATTTTGCCTATCTATGCCTATTTTCGGAATTTAACTCTTTTCCACTTGAAAAACATTTGATATAATAGTACATGGAGAAAAAGAAAAAGTAGTTTGCTATGATAGCTATTAGTTTGAAGAGCAGACTGAGGCTTAGCCTCAAAGGGAGATTTTATGTTAGAAAGCAATAAACGCCGAAAAACCAAGGCTATTATTGAGAGAGCCATGGTTTCACTGCTGCATCAGCAGTCCTTCGACCATATCACTACTGTCCAGTTAGCTCAAGCTGCTGGCATCAGCCGTAGTAGTTTTTATACTCACTACAAGGATAAGTACGATATGATTGAACGTTATCAGCAAAACCTCTTTCATCAACTGGGGTATATTTTTGATAACAATCAGGAGGATATTCAAACTGCGATTACGGAGGTCTTTCAGTTCCTCCAGCTAGAGCCGCTTTTAGCTGCTCTTCTGACAGAAAACGGAACGAAAGAAATTCAAAATTTCCTGCGCCATAAGCTGCAGATGATGCTAGCTGATAGCCTTCAGGATCGCTTTAGCAATCGCATTTACAATCATTTTGAAAAAGAATACAGCCGAGTCTTTCTCGCTAATGCCTTCTTCGGCGTCTGCCAGATGTGGGTTTCCAGAGGGAAAAAAGAAAGTCCTGAACAAATAGCAGAATTTCTTTTAAAAATGATATAAGAAGTTGCTTAAGCCCATCGGGCACACTTCTACTCAAATTTTTGAACAATTAAACAGGGTGTACGAAACCAAAAGAGGTTCTGTACACCCTATTTTTATTGTATTATAATTTCATAGCCAACATATTGACTGTCATACCAGCTGCTGTTCCCATCAGAGCGATGGTGTCTCCTTCCTTGACTAGATTGCGCTCCAGAGCATAGCAGAGAGAAAAGGGCACTGCTACTGACACCATATTACCATAGTCTTGCACAATATTAAGGTATTTATCATCAGGAATACCCAAGCTGCGCATGACCATTGGCAGAGCACGACTCGCCTGATGCGGAATGATATAATCCAAGTCAGATAGGCTGAGACCACTCTTTTCTTTAAATTCTTTAAACATTTCCGGAATTTTTCTGGCAGAGAGCAAGAGAATCTTCTTACCATTCATGTCAAACATGTAGTGAGTCTTGGTAGCGTCCGAATACTCCTTAGGCTGAAATGATGTCAAACCACCGCGAATCTCTGTATCGTGAGCTCCCTCAGACCAGGTCCGCTGCAGGCTGGAGATAACACCTCTCTCTTCCTCTGTTGCTTCAAAAACCAAAGCAGCCGCACCATCACTGAACAACTCAAAACTTTCCTTCTGATTGGGATTGAGACCCAAACTTCCAACCTCACTAGACACGATGAGAATCCTTTGATACTCACCAGCCTCCAACAAATGAGACATGAGACTCAAAGCCGAGATAAAACTGGTGCAGGTCGTATTGATATCCATGGCTGGAATGGACAGCCCCTTAGCCACCAACTCATGAATCAAAGCCGCGGTGCAGGGAATAGGCTGAACGCCCACTGCACTGGCTGACACGATACAGTCGATGTCTTTGATTGTCAAGCCCGCTTGCTCTAGGGCTTTTTCAATCGCCTTAACAGCCATAGAAAGCTGGGTTTCTTCATTTTCCACCACCCGATAACGGGTCTGATCCTTAAAAGTCACAGTATTTCTAGGTAGATGCGTACCGTAACCAACAATCTTTATATGATTCTTTACTGCTGTCATATTAAACTCCTTCTTGTCAGACTTGGGGCTTCTCGGAAGCTGGGTAAACTGCCAAAGCGCTTGAGCCACCAATTCATATGTTTGCCAAATTGGGGCATTCTTAGGCCCGATAGATGCGTTTCAACTTACGGCTTCTGTCCCGCTGATAATCTTCAAAAGAAATAGCCGGCATAAGAAAGTCTTTATCAGTCGCCAAGTTTTGAAACTGCTGGACAAGCTCGTCTTCCCGCTGCTGACTGCGATGTTCGATAGCAATGGTCAGCGAATGGTCCTGCTTCTGAGCTACCTGGTATTCTCCAATCCCATCAACTAAGAGCAGACAACGGCGGATAAAGTCTGGAAAGACCTCCACCGACTGACCTGCAGCATTTTCAAAAATGAAAATATCATCCGAGCGCCCCTCAATCCTGTCAATCCGTGTAAAGACCGAACCGCAGGGGCAAGGTTCAGGATTTTCCACCAAGATATCATTCAGCTCATATTGAAAAATTGGTTGAGAAGTCCGCTTGAAGTCCGTGATAATAGGATAAAAACGCCGATCATCCAAGTAGTGCTTATCTACATGGACAATGTCTTCGTTTAGATGAAGATTCCCGTAGGAACAGCTACAGGCTAGGAAGCCCTCGGTCGCTTGGTAGACCTGGTCCACCTTTTTCAGACCAAATCCTGCTTGAATCCTCTGCCGGTCTGGCTCTTCCAAAATCTCTGCCACTGATACGACTTTGCTAGGGGCAATTTTCAAATTTCCTGCCTTGACTTGTTTAGCCAGCTCCAAGAGCATTGATGCTGGCGCCACCAAAATCGTTGGCTGGTAAGCATTCAAACGCTCTACATGCTCTTCGGCTCCCTGAAAAGTATCAAAATACTCCAGAGAAATCAAGCCTGAATTGACAGTCTGATAGAGCTGGTTGTCTGCCCGAAGAAAGAAGGCGATTTTGTGCCCAAAGAGTTTACCTTTAGGCAGCATCTTGGCCAAGATGGCTGCCGCCCACATACTGCGCTCCTTTTCAGTGGTGACAAACAAGCCTCGGTGACCAGATGTCCCTGAAGACAGGCCGACAGCAATCTCTCCTATCATGGGACTGAAATCATGTGTCCGCTCGCTCTCCAGTGCCAAGGCTAGCAACTCATCACGATCCAGCCCCTGAGTATTGAGCTCATTGAAATGCTCCATCATAAAGGCCTTATTCATCTTAAAATCTGCTGGAATACCTGATTTGAAATAAAGCGATTCCTGCTGCAGAAATTCCCGATAGGCTGCTAAAGCCTTAACTTGATAGCGTTCCAGAGCTTGTCGATCTTTAAATCGATGCCCCCAGCGCATGTCGCTAAAGGTTTTTAGAAATGTTCCTAGTTTCATACAAAATCTGCTCCGCTCTCTCAGCCGGATCATGACTGACTAGCACCTGATAGCCGACAGCAAGCAACTGCCGCAGCAAGGCCACACCGGTCATGTATTCTTCCTTGCTATCTTGGATCAGTGACGGCAAGAAACGCATCTGCTCGGTATAAGGCAACAGATCCACGCCCCAGCACAAATCAGCTCCGATAAACAGATGATAATCTGGCAAAAAGAGACAAGCTTGACCAGCGGCATGGCCATCAACTGAGGCCAAATATATACTGCCATCCCCAAACAAATCAACTGTCTTGCGATAGAGAAATTCTGCTTGGACCTGCTGAGGTTCCACCACTTCCAACCGACTCTCAAAATCCTGCGGAAGAAATTCCTTGAAAATCAAATCCTTAAGCTTGGCATGCTGATAAGTTTTAAAAACGGTCTTGGTCAGAATGAAGCGGGCCTTGGGAAAGAAAGCGGCTCCGCCAATGTGATCTGGATGCAAGTGCGACAAGATGACATAAGAAATATCTTCTGGCGCAATTCCTTTTTTCTCAAGCAGCCGATCTACACGCTCCTCTTCTGACATATCAACAGGCGTTCCCAGACCATAAAGCCAGTATTTGAAATTGGGCTTCAGAATAGCTGGAGAATAGCCAGTGTCATAAAGAATATAACCTTTGTCACGATGCTTCAAGAGGAAAACACCAGCTGGAAAAATTATTTTTTTCTTAGCAACTCCCTTAAACATTTGCTGCAAGTGACTGCTGCAGCGCCCAGGCTGAAGATACTCAATTTTCTCGATAATGTTGGACATATTTTGCAATCCCTTCACTGATTGTCAACTTGGGTTGATAGCCCAAATCCCTTACTGCTGCTGATATATCCAGCGTTTGACTGTAACGCATTAAGTAATAAGTGTAAAGAGTCAGAGGTGGCTCTTTTTCAATGTTAAAAAAGCGATAAAAGCTTTCAAATCCTTGTGCCAGAAGACCTAGAAAAGCAGCAGGCAACTTAACATAACGTTTACGAACCTGTAAACTATCCAAAGCTTCATCCAGCATATCCTTGAAACTACGGGATTCTCCGTTGGTAATGTTGTAAACTTGTCCTTGCGCTTCTGGAAATTCCAAAGCCAGACGAACAGCCAAGGCCACATTTTCCACACAGGTCATGTCCATCATTTGCTGGCCATTTCTGATAAGTGGAATCGCCAGTTTTTGACTTAAGCGCAGAATCCTAGGAAAGATACTGGTATCTCCAATACCAAAAAGCCCTCTAGGGCGCAAGATAACCGATGGAACTTGAGGGTAGCTTCGGACAATCCGCTCAGCCATGAGCTTGCTTTTTATATAGAAATTCAGCTCATTTTCCTGAGGAGCAGCCTCTTCTTTGATAGCCAATTGGTCACGCGCCGCAGCATAAACACTCGGAGAGGAAATATAGACCAGTCGTTGCACTCCAAAATGTCGGCAGGCTTCCATAACCAACTTGGTTCCTACCACATTGGTCTGATAAAACTGCTCCCATGGTCCCCAAATCGTTGAGAGGGCACCAGCATGCACCACTGCATCCACTCCTTCGCAGGCTGCAAAAATTTCTTCTTCTCTGGTAAAATCTCCAGCAAAAAACTCTACTAAAGGACCTTCTAACTGCCGACCAGCCTTCAGATTACGGCCAAAAGCCCTCACCTGATAGCCTTGTTCAGCCAGCTCTTCAACAACATACTTCCCTAGAAAGCCAGTCGCTCCTGTCACTAGAACCTTCATCGCTACTCCTTTCATACAATTTTCTGTTTCTGTCTTTTCCCCATTATACACCATTTCAGCAAATCTTCCGTAAAAAAGCTGGAAAAAATCTTTACAGAGTGTCTCACCTGATTGGATAGGAGCAGCAAGAAATCAGATAATTTCCCAAAACAGCTGTCTCAATCCATTGACATTTTTTAGTTGGAAATAGCTTTATTATTTCATTGAGAATAGAAAAAGAAGCCGGGAAACCGACTTCTGAACAAATACAAATTAAAGCATTTTGTTGTAGAATTCAACGATAAGTGCTTCGTTGATTTCTGGGTTGATTTCATCGCGCTCTGGAAGGCGAGTCAATGAACCTTCTAATTTTTCAGCATCGAATGATACGAATGCTGGACGTCCAAGAGTTGCTTCAACAGCTTCAAGGATTGCTGGAACTTTCAATGATTTCTCACGAACTGAGATCACTTGACCTGGAGTTACGCGGTATGATGGGATATCAACGCGTTTGCCGTCAACAAGGATATGACCGTGGTTTACGAATTGACGAGCTTGACGACGAGTAGTCGCAAGACCAAGACGGTAAACAACGTTATCCAAGCGACGCTCCAAGAGAAGCATGAAGTTGAAACCAAGGATTCCTTCTTTGATTTTTGAAGCTTGAACAAACAAGTTACGGAATTGTTTTTCACCTACACCGTAAGTGAAACGAAGTTTTTGCTTTTCAGCCAATTGCAAACCGTATTCTGACAATTTGCTGCGGTTGTTTGGTCCATGTTGACCAGGTACATAGTTACGGCGAGCCAATTCTTTACCTGTACCAGTAAGAGAAAGACCCAAACGACGAGCTTGTTTCCAAGATGGTCCTGTATAACGTGACATAAAAATGTCCTCCTGTAAAATATTTTTGAGGAAATAGTCACTTAGAAAGCCCTGATTCGTGCAGAACATTTTCGCCCAAACAGCTAAGGCTACTTTTATAGCTGATGTTCTGTTGACGAGCTCCATGCTTCCCTGCTGCTATTTCACACAATGGCTATTGTACCATGAATAAAGTCAAAAGTAAAGGGGCTTATGCAAAAAATCAAGCACAGAGGCTTGATTTAAGTTAGTTATTGAAAACAAAATAATTCATCAGGAATTCAGGCAGTTGCTTCACACTCCCAAAATCCTCAAAATCTCCTGCTTATATCGCAGCTTCTGTAGTTCCTTATCCTCGCTGCCTGACCAAGTCAATTGGAGATCTGCAACAATTTGCCCAGGACGATTTTTCAGAATATAGATACGGTCACTGAGAGCCAGAGCTTCCTCGATGCTATGAGTGATGAGAAGAGTCGTCAGGCCAAGCCTACGGTGAATATCTAGATACCAAGTGTGCAGCTCCATCTTGGTCAGCTCATCCAAAGCACTAAAGGCCTCGTCTAGAAGAAATAGCTTGTGACCGAACATATAGGTCCGCAGCAGAGCCACGCGCTGCCGCATCCCCCCACTCAGCTCATGTGGATACTTGCCAGCCATATCAAAGAGCCCGAACTCCTTCAAAATCTGAGTTGCCTGCTCCATCGCTTCCTTTTTGGATACCTTGCGGATCAGCAGGGGCAAGATGACATTGCCCAGCACCGTCTTATGCTCCAGCAGCAAGTCCTTCTGCAGCATATAACTCACCCGACCCTTGGGATTTTCCTGCCCGTCTAGGATAATCCTGCCCGTCTGAACCTCCAAAATTCCAGCGATGAGATTAAAGAGGGTCGTTTTCCCGACTCCACTAGGTCCCAAAATCGCTACGACCTGGCCTGCTTCTACCTCTAGGCTGATATCTTTCAAAATCTGCTGCTCATCATAAGCATAGCTTACATTTTCAAGTTTGATTTTTGTCATTATTTTATATAATCGTTGCTGAATCCCTTATCACTCAAGTCATTGTTCACGATGCCATTGTCCTTGGTCCATTTGTAAAAGGCATTCCAGCGGCTAGCCTCAAACTGACCCCACTTGTCCTTATCCGATGCATATTGCTCGGACAAATATTTTTGAGAAGCCAAGACAAAGTCGCGCTTGTTTTTCAGCTCCGGAGCATGCTTGATTAAAATATCCGCTGCTTCTTCAGGGTGCTCCATGGCATATTGATAGCCCTTCTTGATAGCCTGCAGGACCTTTTTCGCCTCGTCTGGATTCTTCTTCAGATAGTCATTATTGGCAATGATGACTGGAGAATAGTAGTCAAACTCCTTGACATAGTCCTTCATGTAAAAGAAATTCGTGTCCATGCCCTGAGTCTGAGCCATGATACCGTCCCAGCCATGATAAATCCATGCCGCATCAAACAAGCCATTTTCAATCGGCGTAATAGAGTTGGAATCGTTGTTGGGAACCTTTTCCACCTCATCAAACTGACCGCCTTGGCTTTCGACCAAGGTTTTTAGCATGCCTAGCTCCACTGGATCATTCCATGTGCCATATTTCTTGCCAGCTAGGTCCTTAGGCCCTGTAATCCCTGCAGACTTCTTGGAAATAATACCCGAAGTATTGTGTTCTACAATAGCCGCGACAGCTGTGATTTCTGCGCCCTTATCCAGTTTTTTAGCCATGGAGTCCTGGAAGTAAATACCAAAAGGTGCCTTGCCGTTGATAATCAAATCCGAACTACTATCTTCAGGCGGCAACTTGATATCCACATCCACACCTGCTTCCTTGAAATAGCCTTTTTCTTGAGCCACATAGAGGCCGGTATGATTGGTGTTTGGTGACCAGTCTAGGATAAAATCAATCTTTTTATCCTTACTAGCAGACTCTGAGCCTGACTTGCTGCAAGCCGCTAAGCCGAAGATAGACACGGCAGCTAAACCTGCCAACAACATTTTATAAGTTTTTTTCATTATAATCCTCTTTTCTTTTTTGGAAATAGCAGAGCTGAACTCCTATTTCCATTTAATAACATATTTTTCACTGACAGCCACCAACTTCATCCCTAGGAGGCTGATAACCGAAACCAATATGATAATAGCAAACATGGTGTCGTACTGGAAGAGCTTTTTCGACTGAATCATGTAAACACCCAAACCTTCGAAACCACCCAGCCATTCGGAAACCACAGTCGTGATAAAGGCATAAGATACACTGACGCGCAGCCCTGCATAGAAATAGGGCAGACTAGCTGGAATCTTAAAATGCCAGAGAATCTGCCAGCGATTGGCCTGCATAAGCTCAAAGAGCGTTAGAGTATCCCTATCACAATGCCGAAAACCGTCCAAAATACTGACGATAATCGGAAAAGTCGTCGTTAGAATAATGAGTACAATCTTAGGCAAAATTCCATAACCCAGCCAGAGAACCAGAATTGGCGCCAAAGCAATGGTCGGAATCGTCTGTACCACGACCATCATGGGGTAAATCAAATCATTGAGCCAGCTCATGCTGTCCATAAGTACAGCTAGTATACAGGCCAAGACGACACCCAAGACTAGCCCCAGCAAGGCTACTTTTAAGGTTGCCCAGCTATGACCTGCTAGAAAGCCCGCATCTCTGATAAAGGCCTGACCGATTTCCAGAGGTGTCGGCAGGATAAACTTGGGCAAGAGCTTGAGCCAGCCCATGACCTGCCAGA
>ERZ773010.652-NODE-652-length-23692-cov-3.943859_pt1 | contig 23692 bp, 16 predicted proteins | sample MGYA00580842_ERZ773010 | MGnify/ENA primary metagenome ERZ773010 (study PRJEB29015, sample SAMEA2737982) | human oral metagenome | biome: human oral; feature: human-associated habitat; material: dental | place: China | collected 2107 ...
CCAACCTTTTATTATTCATTTTGTTGTAGAATTGTATCTGGTAAGATTTTATATTTTGTTTGAAAAGAACTTCCCTTTAACCCAAATTGGTCATTAGAGCCTGTGCATATTTTGTGCGATTATTGAGCAGATTGTCTATCGGCCTGTCGAAGGTGTAGTCGACTACGTTGAGAGAGGACAATAGGTAAGCTGCCGAACAAGCAAACAAAAGATGACAGGAAGCCATGCAATCAATATAAAATGATGGATAAACGGCCTAATAAACGATTGAGGGTTAAACACCAAAGTTAACATGCGGAGCAGTACAAAGCCGTTTGTAGGGTCACTACAAGTGCTTTGTAGCCACACTACAGACCTTTTGTAGTGACACTACAAGCCTTTTGTAGCCCCACTACAAGCCTTTTGTAGCAGGGCTACAAAAGACATGTAGTGCAACGAGCGAAGATAAACGAGGGTGGAAAGCCGTATCAGCAAACTTTTAAACAAACAATCTACCTTCCTCTTTACCAAATCATTCAAGTCGAATTAACTCCAAAATAAAATTGTATCCAAGAAAGAATTTCATAATAAAACACACGCCTTTCATTACGCTCAAAACAGACAAACAATTGCGATAAAACAACGATAAAGTTTTCTGTTTTTAGAAACTAAAATCACTAACACATTTAACAAGTTTCCAAAATTAAAATATAAACAATTAATAATCAATAGATTGACAAATATTAACGCGTTAAAAGTTTCCCAAAAAGTACAACCATAGAATATTTGAAGTATCTTTGTAGCAGTAATAAGAACATTCAATTAACGATCTAACTACATATCCCATCACAAGAATGATACAGACAGTTGTAAAGAGAGACGGACGCATCGTGGGCTTTAACGAACAAAAAATAATGGCAGCCGTTCGTAAAGCGATGCTTCACACCGACAAAGGCGAAGATGAAAGATTGGTTCAGCAGATAGCAGACCGCATCGGATTTGCGGGAAAACCACAAATGACGGTGGAAGATATCCAAAACCAAGTGGAAATGGAGCTGATGAAGAGTAGCCGCAAAGATGTGGCTAGGGCTTACATCGCCTACAGAAACCAACGCAGCGTGGCCAGAAAGGCCAAGACACGCGATGTTTTTTTGGAAATCATCAATGTAAAAAACAACGACATTACGCGCGAAAACGCCAACATGAACGCCGATACGCCGGCGGGAATGATGATGAAGTTTTCGAGCGAAACAACCAAACCGTTTGTCGACGACTACCTGTTGAGCGAGGAAAGTAGAGAAGCCGTGCGTCAAAACCGGCTGCATATACACGACAAGGACTATTATCCCACCAAGTCGCTAACCTGCTGTCAGCACCCCCTAGACCATATTTTAGAGCGTGGTTTCTCGGCTGGGCATGGCTCTTCGCGTGCCGCCAAGCGCATTGAGACGGCCAGCGTGCTGGCTTGCATATCGCTGGAAACGGCACAAAACGAGATGCATGGCGGACAGGCCATACCCGCTTTCGACTTCTATCTTGCACCTTACGTTCGCTCAAGTTTTGTAGAAGAACTCAAGGCCTTGGAGAGTCTCACAGGCGAAAACTATGCACACCTATATAATAAGGAGATAGACGACTATCTGAAAAAGCCACTCGATGGGCTTGAAGGCGAGGCGCGCATGGTGCAGCACGCCATCAACAAAACCGTGGCACGCGTGCATCAAGCCATGGAGGCCTTTATACATAACATGAACACCATCCATTCGCGCGGTGGCAACCAAGTGGTTTTTTCGTCTATCAACTATGGCACCGACACATCGGCAGAGGGCCGTTGCGTTATCCGCGAATTGCTAAACAGCACCTACGATGGTGTAGGAAACGGCGAAACGGCCATCTTCCCCATACAGATATGGAAGAAAAAGCGTGGCGTGAACTATCTTCCGGGCGAACCCAACTACGACCTTTACGTATTGGCCTGCAAGGTAACGGCACGACGTTTCTTCCCCAACTTCCTCAACCTAGACGCCACCTTCAACCAAAGCGAGGCTTGGAAGGCCGACGATCCTAAGCGTTACATGCACGAAGTGGCAACGATGGGTTGCCGAACACGTGTTTTCGAAAACAGATACGGCATGAAAACGTCGGTGGGAAGAGGCAACCTGTCGTTCTCAACCATCAACATCGTAAGGCTAGCCATCGAGTGCATGGATATAACCGATAAGGAAGCCCGCATAAACAGCTTCTTTGCGAAACTCGACAACATGCTAGACGTGGCCGCAAGGCAGCTTAACGAACGATATGACTTTCAGAAAACGGCCATGGCTAAGCAGTTCCCGCTGCTGATGCGTAGTTTATGGACCGGCGCGGAAGAACTTTCGCCCGACGAAACCATAGAAAAAGTGATTAATCAGGGTACTTTAAGCATCGGCTTTATTGGTTTGGCAGAATGCCTTAAAGCCTTAGTTGGCGCGCATCACGGCGAGAGCGACGAGGCACAACAGCTAGGTCTGCGCATCGTAGACTACATGCGCTGTCGCTGTAACGAGTTTTCGGAGAAGTATCACCACAACTTCAGCCTGTTGGCAACACCTGCCGAAGGTCTGTCGGGTAAGTTCACCAAGATAGACCGCAAGAAGTTCGGTGTATTGGAAGGCATTACCGACCGCGACTATTACACCAATTCTAACCACGTACCCGTGTATTATAAGTGTAGTGCACGCCACAAGGCCGAAGTGGAAGCTCCCTATCACGAGATGACAAGGGCTGGTCACATCTTCTATGTAGAGATGGATGGCGACGCCACACACAACCCGCAAGCCATCATGAACGTTGTTGACATGATGGACCACTATAACATGGGCTATGGCAGCGTTAACCACAACCGCAACCGCTGTATGGATTGCGGGTTTGAAAACGCCGAAGCCGATTTGGAGGTTTGTCCGCAATGTGGCAGCAAGCATCTAGATAGGCTGCAACGCATCACGGGTTATCTCGTTGGAACTACCGACAGATGGAATAGCGGTAAGTTGGCCGAGCTGAAAGACAGGGTGATTCACGAAACCAAATAAGGTGCACGAAAGCGAGGCTAGCAGCAGTTTGCAAGGCTAAGCATACAGTACGAAGAGCCTGAAAAATCGTGCCCGATAGCGCGAATCGCTTTTCAAACACGACACACAAGAAGTTAAATTCGATAATGGCTGACAACAAATACACATTGCGCGTGCTGTCTATCATTGAAGACACCACCGTAGACGGACCGGGATTTAGAACCTGCATATACTGTGCAGGATGCACCCACGCGTGCGAGGGTTGCCATAATCCGCAGTCGTGGAACAGGGGTGGCGGTGAAGAAATGAACATCACCCGCATCATGCAGGTGATTAAGGCCGACCCCTTTGCCAACGTTACGTTCAGCGGAGGCGACCCCATGTTGCAAGCGGAGGCGTTTACGGCATTGGCAAAAGAAATAAAACGACAGACGAAGAAAGACATTTGGTGTTATACGGGCTTTACGTTCGAGGCTCTGCTTAAAGACGAAGGAAGACGGGCACTGCTAGAACAGCTCGACGTGCTTGTTGATGGGCCATTTGTTCGCTCGCTTCGCGATGTGGGTTTGCGCTTTCGTGGCAGTTCCAATCAGCGCCTTATCGACGTGCAAACATCGCTAGCTAAGGGGAAAGTTTCCCTTTGGCAGGGATAAAGTACAGAAAACAAACATCCCCACTAGGCGAAGAAAAAGATAAAGGCTTCATTTCGAGTTGCTCGAAACGAAGCCTTTATCTCGTTTGGCCGAATAGCCTTTATGGGGCTTTCAAACCATGACTGGCGCATGTTACCTTGCGCCCTATATATTATATAATGTGTATCGGTGCACGCGATTGCAGCAAACGCTAACCCGCGGGCACACTCGCACAGTCGTTATTCTAGTCCAATTGAAGGGCCACACCATTGGCGGCGGCCATACGACGCATGTTCATCACGGCGTAGCGCATACGTCCCAAAGCCGTATTGATACTCACATTGGTGAGTTCGGCAATCTCCTTGAAAGATAGGTCTTGATAAAAACGCATAAACACAACCTCTCTTTGAGTTATCGGCAGAAGGTTCATCATACGCTGAACATCACACAGCACCTGCTCTTTAACGAAGTGGTTTTCAATGTTAGCATCGAGAACGCCCGCTGTGGCCGTATCGCCATAAAGGTCGTTTTCGTTGTACACCTCCATCGTCTTTTCGTTTTTCTGTCGGCGATACCAATCCATCACCGCATTATGTGCAATGCGCAACATCCAAGAAACAAACTTCCCGCTGGCGCTATACTTGCCTTCGTGAAGCTTGGAGATGATTTTGACGAACGTTTCTTGAAACAAGTCTTCCGCCATATTCCTGTCGTGTACAATGAACAAGATGTAAGAAAACAGCCTCGACTGATTGCGTTCAAGCAGCAAGTCGAAAGCTCTATTATTCCCATTGACGTAAGACATGGCCAATTCTTCGTCGGTCATTTCGCTAATCTTAATCATTTTCTAAATGGTTTTGATATGAAGTACACGTCTGTCGATAGGCTCTACCTTTTAAGTTATTGTATTTTTAGCGTTAAAAATTCTTTGCAAAGTTATGTATTTTTGCGGTCTTCACCAAATGTTTTGACGTAAATCACTAGCTTTAAAAGGAAGAAAGATGGTGCAAAGTGCGGTTTTCTGAAGAATAAGCCTATTCTTAGTAGATGGTATTTAGTGAAATAAAAATAGCAAGAAAGCTATCTGCAAGGGTGCCAAAAACGATGCTGTTGATAGGTAAGTGAGGGTAAAACTAGGCATAAAAAAGAGGTTGGTGCAGGATGCTACCAACCTCGGAGTGTGATTTTGACAATCTCAAAATCGAATTAAGTATTAGCAAATTTAGGCCTTATAATCGAATAAACCAAACTTTTCGGATAATATTTTCGTATTTTAACGTAATTAATTCTAATATAAGACATTTATGAACATTTGGCAATAGCCATACGGTCTCGAATCTGTTTGTACCCTCTCCAACCCCTACACTAGCATTATCGGTTCGTGTTTCTTGCCTATCTCGCTCTTTTTTAGTTACTTTGCATACAGCAAACGGCACTAGCAACAACTTTAAAATACAACAAAACGATGAAGAAACAGACATTATGCGTACAGGCAGGATGGGAGCCTAAGAACGGCGAACCTCGCGTGTTGCCCATCATTCAAAGTACAACCTTCAAGTACGATAACACGGAAGAGATGGCCATGCTTTTCGACTTGAAGAAAGAGGGCTACTTTTACACGCGCCTGCAAAACCCTACCAACGATGCCGTAGCAAAGAAAATTGCCGCGCTTGAAGGTGGTGTGGCAGCAGTTCTTACATCGAGTGGACAGGCCGCCAATTTCTATGCGGTGTTTAACATCTGCGAGGCAGGCGACCATTTCGTTACTTCAAGCGAGATTTATGGCGGAACTTTTAATCTCTTTGCCGTAACACTCAAGAAGCTTGGCATCGACTGTACGTTCGTTCATCCCGATGCTTCGGACGACGAGATACAGGCTGCTTTCCGCCCCAATACCAAGCTGCTCTTCGGCGAAACGATATCAAACCCTAGCTGTACAGTGCTCGATATCGAGAAATTCGCACGCATAGCCCATCGTAATGGCGTACCCTTAATTATGGATAACACCTTTGCCACGCCCATCAACTGTAATCCTTTCGAGTGGGGATGCGACATTGTTACCCACTCTACAACAAAATATATGGACGGACACGCTACCTCCGTGGGTGGCGTTGTGGTGGATAGCGGCCACTTCGATTGGGATGCGAACGCTGAAAAGTTCGCTGGACTGTGCACGCCCGACGCCTCTTACCACGGCCTTACCTACACCAAGGCTTTCGGAAAGATGGCATATATCACGAAAATGGTGGTTCAATTGATGCGCGACCTCGGCTCGATACCTGGACCACAAAACTCTTTTCTACTCAACATCGGCCTTGAAACGCTACACCTGCGCATGCGACAACACTGTCAAAACGCACAAACAGTGGCCGAATTTCTACATAACGACCCACACGTGGCATGGGTGCATTACTGCGGATTGAAAGACGATGCCAACCACGAAAAGGCGAAAAAGTACTTGCCTAATGGTTCGTGTGGCGTGCTTTCGTTTGGTTTGAAAGGTGACAGAGCAACTGCCGTGAAGTGGATGGACGCGTTAAAGATGATTGCCATCGTTACGCACGTGGCCGACGCACGTACCTGCGTGCTGCATCCTGCTAGTCATACGCATCGCCAATTATCTGATGAACAACTACGCGAAGCTGGCGTTTCACCCGACCTCATTCGCCTATCGGTGGGCATCGAAGATGTGGAAGATATTTTGGCGGACATCAAACAGGCGTTGGAAAAAATCTGATGACATTCAACAACTTAACGTTAAGATAGCGTTGAGTAAGAAATAAAGATCGGGAAGTGTGGCTCACCCATGTCACCAGCTAGGGTCTGCACACTCTCCCTGCCTTCAAACAAGACGAAAGAGCAAGTACAAGGCAACGCTGAAAATAACACCCCAGCTATAGGGATATACGAAAAAAGGAACAAGATTTCTCTTGTTCCTTTTATGTTGCGGTGCGTACGAGACTTGAACTTGATTCTGTAACACCTTGTATCACAACTATTTTTATCGGTCTCATTCATCTATGTAGCCAAATTGTAGCCACTATAGAGTATTTTGAGAGTACTTAAATAATTAGCTCTACTGACATCACCTATGTCATTTCGGGTACAAAGGTACATAAAAAATGAACTGCCGCCAAATATTTGATTGAAAATCTTTTAGAAAGATTCCGGCTACAATTTCAGTGCACGGTGCAAGCCCTTATATATAAAAGGGACTTGCACCGTGCACTGACGGTCTATGCCGTGTGAAAAGCAACAAAAATTGCAAATGGTTTCATATTGCCAACATTGGCAATTTAATATTCTAAAAAAAGGTTTATTTCTTTAGAACTTTGCATTTGAAAATCAATTTAATACACAAAATGGATAAGAAGATGATACCTCAAGAGAGAGAGGGACGCTTGTTTATCGTGCTTCCCACTCTTGAAATCATGCTGTCTTCTCGCGATAACAGCAAGATGAGAGCCCAAGTTGCTGGTATGGAGTATTCCAATTTTAGGAAGCATTGCAAAATGCAGACAGATTTGAGAATTGACACCTATACCAAATGTGCCTCGGCATTCGATATGGATGTGCTTCTTTTGCATCTTCCCAAAGGAATGATAGAATCTTTGGTGCATACCACCGAAGACAAAGACCATCGTTTCTTTACAATTGAAAAAGAAGATCTCATCTTTTTGTTGAACAAGCTCTGTCAGGTAGATCACAAAAGAATGATTCAGCATATCATATTTCTTGCCAACCGTATAGTAAAAAAGCAAGACTGCATATATACATTTCATGATTTGATAGAAGCAATCGAGGAACTTATTCAAAAACTGATGCGTGATGACAGAGAATAACATGCTTCCTGCTACCCTTTTGGAGGAAATACATTCCTTGAAAGAGAGCATGGATCGAATTGCAAGCTTCATTCTTGAACTGAAACAGGACTATGCCGTGTTAGAAGAAAAGATTGAACTGAACTCTTCCGATGTCCTGCGGCTTCTAGGCATATCCAGAGCTTCACTGGCGCGATGGAGAGACAGCAAGGTTGTCCCTTATCGCTATGTTTCCTGCAATCATGTGGTTTATCCCTTCAAAGGACTGTACATTGCAATCAAGACGGGGCGTGCTTCCTTCAAAGGCTTTCGTAGAGTGGAAGCACTTCAAAGGCTCAATGCCTACAAGGACGGTATCCAGAAAGGATATATGGGAGATTCACAAATTTTGTTTGAGGAACTATGAACATTAAGGAAGAAATCTTGGAACACACAAACAGAGGACTGGAAGTCTTCAGTTTCTATATACCGATTGATTTTGTTCCCAAACGGAATTTTCGGAATCCGCTATATGAGGACAAACGGGCTTCCTGCAATATCTATTTTGACACGAGGTCGAAGTGCTATCGCATGAAAGACTTCGGTAACGAAATGTATTCCGGTGACTGTTTTTGGTTTGCAGCCGCAATACAAGGCTTGGATATACGGAGGGATTTTATGAAAGTGCTGAAGATGATTATCAATGACCTGCAACTGAACATTTCATTGCCGTACAATGATTGGGGCGAGAAAAGCAAGTCGAATGCCAATATTCTTCCCAAACCTCCCACATCCGTGGATGCCAATAAGCAGGTAGGCTCCAAGAAATGGTTCAGGATCGCAGAACAATCTTACAAGGATAACGAACTTGAATTTTGGAAACGATACGGTATCGGGACGAAAACCCTGCAGCGCTTTCAGGTCAAGTCCATAGCCCGTTTTGAGTCGGTTTCAAACCAAGGAAAGGCATATACCATTTATTCTTCTTCGGAAGAACCGATGTTCTGCTATGCTATGAGGAACTTTGTTAAAGTGTACCGTCCATTCAGTAAAATGCGGTTTTTGTATGGAGGAGAAAAAGTGGAAGATTATGTGTTCGGCTTTGAACAGCTGCCCAACAAGGGCGACATACTCTTCATCACGGGTGGAGAGAAGGATGTGCTTTCCCTCTCCGCCCATCATTTCAATGCCATCTGTTTCAACAGTGAGACTGCACAAATCCCTGAAAGCATAATCGAGAGCCTGCTGCTTCGTTTTCGCCACATCATTCTCTTATACGATACGGACGAGACCGGACTCAGGGAGGCTGAACGGCAAGCGGAAGTCCTGTCCGCTTATAAGGTCCTTACCCTGACGCTCCCCCTTCAAGGCATCAAAAGTGAGAAAGACATATCCGATTACTTTGCCTTAGGACATAATGAAAAAGAATTGAGAGGGTTGCTGTCAACCATGCTCTCCCAAATTTATACACAGACCATCATGATGCTACGTTCATGTGAAATAGACTATGACAATCCCCCCGATGCTTCAAAGTCCGTTGTGACAGTGAATGGCGTACCGTTGGGGACACAAGACAATCTGTTTTGTATTACGGGCGGCGAAGGTACGGGCAAAAGCAATTATGTGGCTGCCATTCTTGCTGGGACATTAGGAACAGAACGGTTACCTTCCGAGAGGACATTGGGATTGGAAATTACGCCCAACCCTAACGGCTTGGCGGTATTACACTACGACACGGAACAGTCCGAGGCACAACTGCACAAAAATTTGGGTAAGACCTTACAACGTGCTTCATTGAAAACTGTACCAGAGTTTTACCACTCCCTGTACCTTGCCTCGCTCTCCCGTAAGGACAGATTGAAACTTATCCGTGAGAGCATGGATTTGTTTCACCACAAGCATGGAGGCATCCATCTTGTGGTGATTGATGGTATAGCCGACTTGATACGCTCCGCCAACGATGAAACGGAAAGTATTGCCATTGTAGATGAGTTATACCGTTTAGCTGGCATATATAATACTTGCATCATCTGCGTGCTGCACTTTGTGCCGAATGGCATTAAGCTCCGTGGTCACATCGGTTCCGAGCTGCAACGCAAGGCAGCAGGTATCCTCTCTATAGAGAAAGATGACAATCCCGAATACTCGGTGGTAAAGGCACTGAAAGTCCGTGACGGGAGTCCGCTGGACGTTCCGATGATGCTTTTCGGCTGGGACAAGGGTGAAGATATGCACGTCTATCGTGGCGAGAAATCCAAGGAAGACAAGGAAAAGCGCAAGACCGATGAACTTATTGGTGTTCTTAGAGAGGCTTTCCGAAGTTCTCTCAAACTCTCATACCAAGAACTGTGTGAGGTTCTGATACGTGAAATGGAAATCAAGGACAGAACTGCGAAGAAATATATTGCCTATATGAAAGAGCAACGTATCTTGACACAAGATGTAAATGGAAACTATCAAAAAGGAGAACTATGCCATACTTAGACCATCAGCCTGAAGATACATGGCAGAAACGCCTGTTTGATAAACTGAAGAATGTGGAAGATAAGCTCGACCGTTTGCTCGTCCTGCGGGAACAGGAAATAGATACAACCGTTCACCCTCCATTGAAACCGGAATACTTGGACATCATCGATGTTTCCAAAATCTTGAAGGTGGAACAAAAAACTGTTTACAACTGGGTTTGGGCAGGAAAAATCCCCTATCTTAAGGCCAATGGACGTTTGTTGTTTTTACGCGAGGAGATAGATGAAATGGTACGAAAACGGGAGGAATGGTAGGTGTTTTGGATATACTGCTCCTCTTTTTGTTGTGTAAATACTTGCATTTACACAACAAAAAGAGTACCTTTGCACCAAAAACGGGCAAGTATGACAAGTAAGACAATAAGGCAAAAGGTTTTGGGCTTTGAGGAAGGTAAGGTCTTTCGTATGGAAGATTTGAAACTTTCGCGTGCAGAACAGAACGCAGCCGTAGTTGCCTTGGGACGGCTTGTTCAAGAAGGAACGATAGAGCGGTTGAATCCGGGTGTTTATTACAAGCCCAAGCAAACGAAGTTTGGAATTGTTGGTCCGGCGCTGGAAGAACGGTTCAAGGATTTACTTTACAAGAACAACATTCCGATTGGTTATTTGACAGGTCTCTATGCCTTTAACTTATTGGGATTGACAACACAACAGTCAACGATGATTGAAATTGGAACGAACTTCCCCAGCCGAAACCGAAGACGAGGGATATATGCCATACGATTCGTTTTGCAGAAAAATATGATTACCCGGGAAAATATTGAGCTATTACGATTGTTGGATTGCTTAAAGTGGATAAAAAAAATACCCGATACGGCTATTGACAAATCGTATTCACTCCTTAAAACCAAAGTGAATGGGTATAGCCAGAAGAGGAAAAAACTCTTGGTGGAGCTTGCTATGAGATATTCTCCGCTTACGCGAGCCTTATTAGGCTCTATGCTCGACGAGGAGCCTTTGGCTGCAGAACTGCATCGTACATTAAGTCCACTGACGCGATTTAGGATTGGACTCTCATCAAAATCAATTTCCAATCAATGGAACATAGAATGAAAGAATTACATTTAGAGCCGGAACTGTTTGTGGACCTTGTTCATGCAACTTCAGATGCTTTGGCCATCCCTGTCCAACTGATAGAGAAAGACTATTACATATCAGCGGTACTCCGATTATTATCCAAGAGTGCCTATGCTTCGCAAATAGTGTTTAAGGGTGGAACTTCATTGTCCAAGGCATATCAACTCATCAACCGATTTTCAGAGGATGTCGATTTCGCTGTCATCAGTGAGCAAATGAGCGGCAACCAAGTCAAAACGCTCCTGTCGCATCTCATGAAAGAAGTAACAGCAGGTTTGAGGGAAGACAAAGAATTTTCTGATATATCCAAAGGTTCGAAATACAGGAAACAGGCATTTCTCTATGATGCCAAAATAGAACTGGATGCAAGTACAAATCCAATTCCTGCCCGTATAATTGTGGAGATTAGTGCATTTGCCAATCCGTTCCCAAATGAAAAACGGATGATAGAACCCTTTGTAACTACATTTCTGAAGAATCAGGGTATGGATGATTTTATCACCCAATACCACCTTGAGCCATTTGAATTGAACGTATTGTCGCTTAAACAAACATTGTGTGAGAAAACCGTTTCTCTCATCCGCTTTTCAATGAGCAATAGCCCATTGGCCGCCTTATCGTCCAAAATACGCCATTTCTATGATTTGGATGCGTTATTGTCGATTGGGCAACTTCGGGACTATGTTCTTGACAAAGCGTTTGCAAGTGATGTGGAAAGCCTTATAAGACATGACCGTCAGGCTTTTGACGAGCCGAAAGGATGGGGTGAATTGGAAAGTTTAAGCGCATCTCCGTTGATGACAGACTTTGATGCGCTATGGACGTCTTTGTCTCCCATATACGAAAAGAATTTGTCTTTGATTGCTTATCGACCGATACCATCTCCGGAAGTAATAAAGTCATCATTTACTGTAATACTGAAGTCCTTGGAGAAGGTACATATTGAAAAAATAAGCGCTCAATAACACATATTCAAGTCTGCAAATCAGGGCATATATTTCCTCATTTGCAGACTTGACATACACAACATTACATTTTCCATTTGGGTTTGGCCACAACGGTATTACTCATCACGTCCTTTTTGTCCGTGATATTTTGCTGATTTTCATTTTGGGCAGACAGAGGATTGTCAGGGACAGTTGAGGTTGAAGCTGATGATGACAGTTCCGTCCGTCTTTCATAAGCAGTTATAGATGGCCGTAAATCTTCTTCTATACCAACTTTTTGCTCATCTTCTTTCTCTTCCTCCGGTGGAGCAAGTGTAAGTGCAATCTTTCTGTCCAGCTCCGCAGCTTCACTTTTAAGTGAGCGAAGCTCATCCTCTTTTTTCCACGAGCTGTTTGCAATAGTAATGTAAACATCCTTATTGGCTGTTACTTTCTCCATTTCCTTCTCGTGCGATTCTATCACCTTTGGAATACGCTCCAAGGCATTAACGAAGTTCTGACATGCGAGTTTCGGGTCTGTTGCCAACTTACCGTTATTATAGGTATAGTAGATACTCTCCTGCCCTTTCACAAAGAAGCGGTTCACCGAGCAGTCGAACAAGTCCTTGGAAGTACTCTCTGTCTTGACCATGATGGAAAAGCCGTAAATCTCACCGATTTTGTTGTACTCGCCCTTGGTTCGTGCCTTTTCGTCTATCTCCTGCAGACGTGCAGCAATGGCCTTGATGTCTGTACTGTCTTCCACACCTTTGATTGTCAGTTTATTTATAGGTGTACCTTCATCATCACGCTCCACACACTTCTCAAAGAGAGCCAAGTCAGACTGTGCCTCCTTGATTTTGTCCGTATGGAAGGATACGGAACTTTCAATCTCTGCCAACTTGCCGTTTGCTGCATCACGCTCACGGAGAAAGTTCTTGCGCTCTGATTCCAAGGTGGCTATCTTCTTGTCCAGCCTTGCTTTCTCCAAAAGGTCGGTGTTGCCCGAAAGCACCGCTACGTATTCGGAGAAGTTCATGCCACTGTCCTCGTCCATCGAGCCCTCGTCGATGGTACGGGAGCCGAGCGTGTTGGTCTTCAGCTGGTTGATGAAAAGCTGCTTATTATGCAACAGGTTGAATTTGTAACTGTCCAACGAGCGTTCCACGGCATAGATAATCACATCGACCTTGTTGTCGGCAAACTCCTTGGCGATAAGGTTTCCCTTGCGCACGGCACGCCCGTTGCGCTGCTCCAAGTCCGAAGGTCGCCAAGGAGTGTCCAAATGGTGGATGGCTACCGCACGTTGTTGCGCATTTACTCCTGTGCCAAGCATAGAAGTTGAACCAAAGATGATACGTATGTCTCCACGGTTCATGGCATCTACCATCGCTTTCTTTGCCTTCTCGTTCTTGCACTCCTGAATGAAGCGTATCTCGTAGGACGGGATATGGTAGTCCTCTACCAACTTACGCTTTATCTCCGAATAGACGTTCCATTCGCCAGGCTTGTAAGTCCCCAAATCAGAGAAAACAAACTGTGTACCTTTCTGTGCATCGTACTGTTGGTAATAATCATTGAGCATCTTGGCACAGTGGCTTGCCTTGTTGTCGATATGATCTGAGTACCCATTTTCATCTATCATGCGTAAATCCAAGCTCATCTTGCGGGCGTAGTCTGTTGCAATCAGCATCTTTGCTCTTTCCTCGCTCTCACTCAGTGGTGCTCGTCCCAAAATTGTGGCGTCGCCGCTCTTGGCAAACTCCATCAGTTTGCCGATAAAGACTTCTTGCTCGGGTGTAGGCGGTATGTTGTGCAGTATCTCGTTCTTCTCGGGGCGGTCGATACCGATGTCCTTGGCTGTACGGAAGTCACAAATCTCCGCATAAAAGTAATGGAAGTGAATCTAATTGGTTGATTACTAACAAAAAGCATAATATATGGTAATATAGGGGCGAACGATTAAGAAACGAGCTAACTACTCTCCTTTTCTATATTTTGCCATTACTTAAAACCCTCTTGGTTTCTTATGCAAAAGTAATCTGTTCTATGAAGAAAAACAAATAAAAAGAGAAAATTATTTGTACTTATAATATTTTTCCATAAACCCTTATCTATTATCAATAGAATTGCGTAATTTTGTAGCCACACTTATGTGATATGTAAATACATAAATCATCATAATATGGCAATAAATAGAATTAAGGCTGTGCTTGCAGAAAAGCAATTAACCAGCAAATGGTTGGCTGAAAGATTGGGAAAATCAGAGAATACTGTTTCCCGATGGTGTTCCAACAAGGTGCAACCATCTCTTGAAAGCTTATTGGAAGTTGCCCAAATATTGGATATTGATGTTCGAATGTTGATTTTTGCATCTAAAGAAAAAGAGAAGTAAATAATGAATAAGAAACAATTAGCAAATAAAATATGGGCATCTGCCAATAAGATGCGTTCTAAAATTGAAGCCAACGAATATAAGGATTATATTCTAGGTTTTATCTTCTATAAATTCCTTTCTGATAAGGAATTATCTTACCTCAAAGTAGCTAATGGGAATATGGAACTTTCAGCTGAAGATTTGGAGGGTATAACAGAAGATGATGCTGAAACAGTAGCCTACCTGCAAGATAATCTTGGCTACTTTATTTCTTATGAGAATCTTTTTTCTACATGGATTACCAAAGGCAAGAGTTTTTCTGTTGCCAATGTTCGCGATGCACTTTCTGCCTTTGATCGCAAGATAAGCACTAATCATAAAAAACTCTTTGATGGTATCTTTGGTACGCTTCAAACAGGATTGAGCAAACTCGGCAGCACCGATGGGGAACAGAGTGCAGCTATCAGAGATTTAATTTCTTTAATTAGAGAAATCCCCACTGATGGGCGTCAAGATTATGATGTTTTAGGCTTCGTATATGAGTATCTTATCAGTAATTTCGCTGCCAATGCAGGTAAAAAAGCTGGTGAGTTCTACACTCCTCATGAAGTATCATTGATGATGTCTGATATTATAGCCCATCATTTGCGCCATCAAGATGAAATTCGTATTTATGATCCCACAAGTGGATCTGGGTCTTTACTCATCAATATAGGTAAGTCTGTAGCCCGTCATATCAACAATAAGGATAATATCAAATATTATGCCCAAGAATTAAAGCAAAACACCTTTAATCTAACACGTATGAACCTAATTATGAGGGGAATTAATCCTTCTAATATCGAGGTGCGCAATGGCGATACGTTGTTAGAGGATTGGCCCTATTTTGATGAAACAGATCCACAAGGCACATACGAACCACTTTATGTGGATGCAGTAGTATCAAATCCTCCCTACTCTCAAGAGTGGAATCCTCAAGATCAAGAAACCGACCCGCGTTATGCCGAGTTTGGACTGGCTCCAAAAAAATGTGCTGACTTTGCCTTTTTGCTTCACGACTTATACCATGTAAAGCCACGTGGAATTATGACTATTGTTTTACCTCATGGGGTTTTGTATCGTGGTGGAAGTGAGTATGAAATACGTAAACATCTTGTGGAGTTCAATCATATTGATGCTATTATCGGATTACCAGAAAAAGTGTTTTTTGGAACGGGTATATCGACGATTGTGATGGTACTTAAGCGACCAGATACACGAAATGGCAAAACTGATATCTTATTTATTGACGCTTCGAATGGTTTCGCAAAGGAGGGCAAGAACAACAAGTTACGTGCCTGCGACATCAAAAAAATAGTAGATGCCGTTACCACACGCACCGAGACACCCGATTATGCACAGTTGGTAGAACGTGAAGTGATACGCTCCAATGACTACAACCTCAATATATCGCGCTATGTAGATGGAAGTTCAAAACCAGAGAAATACGACATCTATGCTACTATGTTTGGCGGTATTCCTGCTCACGAGTTGAACAGACTAAATGCCTATTGGAAGACCTTTCCGACACTAAGAAACAAACTCTTTCATGTGAATGCAGATGGCTATAATCATTTAGCAGTCGATAATGTTTCCAACACAATAGAGCAAGACCACAGTGTTCTGAAATATGTCGAGACTTTCAGGCAGAAGTTTGAAACAAAAACGACAACTCTACCTATCAACGATACCCAAACTTTGCAACATGAATATATGGTAGCAGAATCAATGCCTGTATATTCGCAATCCAACAATATAAGTTTTTCTGATTATCTCAATCAGAAGTTGGTTGTTCCAATGTTGTCTCTTAATATCACGCAGACAAAAGCAGAGATAACAACAGAACTCTTTCATCGACTTGAGACACTTCCGCTTGTAGATAAATATCAAGCATTCCAATTTTTCAGCGACAACTGGGAACAGATAACCACGGATATTGAAATTCTTCAAACGGAAGGAATAGATGCTGTTCGTGCAGTAGATCCTAATATGGTTTGGAAGAATGACAAGGAAGTGCAAGAAGGTTGGATAGGTCGAATATTACCCTTCGCTTTAGTGCAAAAGATATTGCTGGCTGAGCAAGTGACAGAGGTAGAAACTTTACAGCGAAGATTAGCAGAAATATCTGACGAATATGGACAGCTGCTTGAAACCTTGTCAGAGGAAGAAAAAGAGCAAAGCTATGTGAATGAAGATGGAACAAAATGGGTGAATGCTGAAGTGAAAAAACAAGTAAAACCACTTATTGCCATAAACAAGACGACACCTTTAGAATCTGATAGTATAGAAAATAAACTTATCAAAGTGTCTCTTCTTATTGATGAAGAAAAAAGCAAGAAAAAGGAGCTTAAACAAAAACAAGAACTGCTTCTTGATGACACCATAGCATCCATCAAGCAGATAGATGATACAACAGCCACCAACCTGCTTCGCACTAAATGGATCGAACCGCTCGTTTCTTCTATAGAACGTATGCCCAATGAGGTTGTGCAAGAGTTGGAAAGTAAAGTGCATCAACTTGCCGCTAAGTATGCCACTACTTATCAAGACATTGCCAACCGTATCGCAACCTCGGAGAGCAAACTTTATCATCTTATTGGAGAACTCATTGGGAATGAAGTCGATGCACTGGGCTTAACAGCCTTTCGGGACACACTTACTAAAGAATAAAATCATTGAATGATCAGATGGACAACAATATAAAAATAGCAACAGATAATGGCTCTGGCAGTTTGTTTGATAAGATTGTTTCACTTATCGAGCAGGCAAGAGCAAGAGTGGCTACTGCTGTAAACACCGCAGAAGTCTATACAAAGTTTCACATCGGACAATTCATTATCGAGAATGAGCAAGGTGGATTGGAACGTGCCGCCTACGGGAAAGCTGTACTAAAAGACTTGTCCCTAAAACTGACCAAACGATTTGGTAATGGTTGGTCGGTTGAAAATCTCACGCTCTTTCGCAAGTTCTACCTTACCTATTCTTCTCATAGCAATGGTGAAACGAAAATCGTAAACAGTGTTTGCGAAATTGGGGAAGTCGAAAAGGGTAAGCCTTGTTTATCCAATTCAACCATTGTCAGAAGTGCAATTGACACTACTCCATCTTTCCGATTATCATGGTCGCATTATCTTGTATTGATGCGTATCAAAGACGAGAAAGCTCGATCTTTCTACGAAATAGAATGTACGCAGCAAAATTGGAGCGTACGCCAGCTACAAAGACAATACAACTCCAGCCTTTACGAACGCCTGGCTTTGAGTCGCAACAAAGCCGAAGTGATACGTTTGGCTACTGAGGGGCAGACCATAGAGAAGTCTGCGGATGTGATCAAGAACCCTCTTTCTTTGGAGTTTCTTGGATTGAAACCCGATGAGAGTTACAGCGAGTCGAAACTCGAAGGGGCTATCATCAGCCGTATGAAAGACTTCTTACTTGAAATGGGCAAGGGATTTCTCTTTGAAGCCCGTCAAAAGCGTTTCACTTTTGAAGAAGAGTTCTTCTATGTTGACTTGGTGCTGTATAATCGGCTCTTGCAATGTTACTGTTTGATCGATTTCAAGATAGACAAACTCACACATCAAGACTTGGGACAGATGCAGATGTATGTCAACTATTTCGATCGCTACGTGAAGCAAGCATTTGAAAAACCCACTATCGGTATCTTGATTTGCCGTGAGAAGAAAGACGCTTTGGTGGAACTAACCCTACCCAAGAATGCCAATATCTATGCCACGGAGTATCAGCTCTATCTGCCCGACAAGCAGTTGCTTGAAAGCAAACTGAAAGAATGGATTGATGAGTATGAAGAAGACGACAATATTACAGAATAGGAACTACTATGGATAAGAAAAATAAGAACGTACCACTAATCAGATTTAAAGGATTTGAGGAGGAATGGGAAGAAATCCGACTTGGTGATTTTGGCGATTTTAAATCAAATGGAGTTGATAAAACTGTCAAGGAAAAAGAATTGCCAATCAACTTGCTGAATTATATGGATGTTTATAATCAGCGTCATATTTCAGTTGAAAATTGTAACGAATTAATGCAAGTTACGGCGACAGACAGACAAATAAAAGAAAACAATGTTGTTGATGGTGATGTATTCTTTACCCCATCTTCTGAAACTCCTGAAGATATTGGACATGTGTCAGTGATTGAAGAAACCTTACCAAATACATGTTATTCATATCATTTAATGCGTTATCGTCCAAAAGAAAACGTCTTTTATAAAATTTTTCCGAAGTATTCTTTTGCCTCAGATTATATGCGTAAACAACTTGTGTTTGAAGCTCAAGGAGTACAGAGATTTGTACTCAGCAAGGATAGTTTTGAAAATCTTGTTGCTAAGAAGCCGTCTATCTCTGAACAACAGAAGATAGGCTCATTCTTTAAGGAATTGGATGACCTAATCGGCGCCAAAGAGGAAGAGTTGCAAAAACTCCGTCAACTCAAATCGGCATTGCTTGACGCAATGTTTCCAAATGGAGACTCAGAAAACACAACAGGTGTTAATAGGGGGGGGCAAATGTTAAATAATATTATAACCAACTATCCTCAATTGGCAGTTCGCTCCCATTCTGCCAATACTCCACGTCTGCGATTCCGTGGATTCACGGCACCGTGGGAAAAGAAGAAATTGTCTACTGAATGTAACTTCTCAAAAGGTAGAGGTTATTCCAAATCTGACATTCAAAGTTCTGGTATTCCCTTACTTCTTTATGGCACTATGTATACCGATTATAAAACCGCCATAAACAAGACAGATTTGTATTCATCTTTCAAAGAGGGTGCATTGTTAAGCAATGGGTATGAAGTGGTAGTACCTGCTTCTGGCGAAACAACTGAAGATATTGCGCGGGCTTCCGCAATAGAACGGGGTGGGATTATCATAGGCGGAGATTTGAATGTGATATATCCCAACAAGTCTATATCGCCTTACTTTCTGGCATTAGAGCTAACGCATGGAGCAAGTCATAAACATCTTACAAAAAAAGCACAAGGTATATCTGTGGTGCATTTGCATAATAGTGATATTCAAGACCTTCGGATTACCATTCCCTCCCTCCCCGAACAGCAGCTCATCGGCAATTTTTTTCGTAGCCAAGATGAGAATATCTCTGCTACCGAGCAGCAGATTAGTAAACTAAAGACGATGAAGCAAGCGTGCTTGCAGCAAATGTTCGTTTAACCCGATAAAATACAAGTATATGGCATTCAATAGTGAGGAAAAATTTGAGCAAGAAATTATCAAGATGTTGAGCCAAAAAGGATGGGAGGCAGAAGTGCTTTGTCATTCTACTGAACAAGATCTTATACGCAACTGGGCTAATATTATTTTTGCCAACAACAATATCATTGACCGACTGAATGATGCACCACTTACCGATGGCGAAATGGGACAGCTGCTTGAAAAGATAGCCGAACTCAGGTCTCCAGTCAATCTTAATCGCTTCATCAATGGCAAAACGGTGGCTATTAAGCGAGACAACTCAGATGATGCGCTCCATCTTGGAAAAGAGATTTCTCTTAAAATCTTTGATCCTCACGAGATTGCCGCAGGGCAAAGCCGATACCAGATAGTGAAGCAGCCCCACTTTTCTTCACAGGGTGTGATGTATCCGCAGCGACGTGGCGACTTGATGTTGCTTATCAATGGTATACCAGTAATCCATATCGAACTCAAAAAGAGTGGCATACCTGTCAGCCAAGCCTATCATCAAATAGAAAAGTATTCCAAAGAAAGTATTTTCTCGGGACTATTCTCGCTGGTACAGATATTCGTGGCGATGACCCCCGAAGAAACGGTCTATTTCGCCAATCCGGGTAAAGACGGTAAGTTCAATAAAGACTTTTATTTCCATTGGGCGGATTGGAACAATATTCCACAAAACGATTGGAAATATATCATTACTTATCTGCTCTCAATCCCTATGGCGCATCAACTCATCGGCTACTATACCATTGCCGACCGTGCCGATGGTGTGCTGAAGGTGCTGCGCAGCTATCAGTACAACGCAGTACGCGCTATCAGTGATAAGGTTGCGAAGCGAACAAATTGGAGAAGCGAAGACAGTCAATTGGGAGGATACATCTGGCATACCACAGGTTCGGGAAAAACTCTGTCCAGTTTTAAGGCTGCACAGCTGATAGCCGACAGTGGTAATGCCGACAAGGTGGTGTTTGTTATCGACCGCATCGAGCTTGGTACGCAGTCTGCTCGAGAATACCGCAATTTCTCAGGCGATGAAGATAACATACAAGAAACAGATGACACACAAGAACTCGTCAGCAAGCTAAAATCACCCGAGATAGCAGATATGCTTATCGTTACTTCTGTACAAAAACTTGGCATTATAGCAGATAATGGAATTCGGGCAGTGGACTTGGAAAAGCTGCAACGCAAACGTATCGTCTTTATCGTGGACGAATGTCATCGTAGCACCTTTGGGGATACCTTCCAAGCCATCAAACGAACTTTCCCTACAGCGATGTTCTTTGGTTTTACGGGTACACCCATCAAAGAAGAAAATAAAAAGAACGATGCGACCACTTCCGACATCTTTGGCGATGAACTGCACAGATATAGCATATCTGATGGTATCAGAGATAAAAATGTATTGGGATTTGACGTAATCAAAATGCAAACCTATCAAGAACGAGAAGTGCGCCAGGTTGTGGCACTTGAAAAGGCACATGCTATTACGGTAGAGGAAGCAATGACAGATGAAAACAAACGCAAGGTTTTCAATGAGTGGATGTTTCAACGCCCGATGGCTGGCGTACATTATGCTGATGGCAGCTACACTACAGGAGTTGAGGACGAATTGCCAAACTCACAATATGAAACTAATGGACACTGCCAAATGGTTGTCGATGATATATTAAAAGGCTGGCTGGTGTTGAGTCAAGGCAACCGCTTCCATGCCCTTTTTACAACTTCGAGTATTCCACAAGCCATTCGGTATTACAGGATGTTCAAAGCCCAATCACCCGATTTGCATATTACGACTCTCTTTGATCCTTCTTTACCCAATGACAATCCCGATGGTGTAATTGCCAAAGAAGAAGGTTTGGCAGAGATACTTACAGATTACAATTCGTTATTTAATCAAAATTTTACGATTCCTACCCATGATAAGTTTAAGAAAGATTTATCTAATCGCTTGGCACATAAGAAGCCATATATTAATCTGCAACCTCATCAGCGTTTAGACTTGCTTATTGTCGTGTCGCAAATGCTTACAGGTTTCGACTCTAAATGGATTAATACGCTTTATATTGATAAGATGATGGAGCATGAAGATATTATTCAGGCTTTTTCACGTACTAATCGCCTCTACGGACCAGAAAAACCATTCGGCACGATTAAATACTATCAACGCCCATACACAATGGAAAAGTATATCAACAAAGCCGTTCAAATATATTCTGGCAATTCTGAACTGGGCTTATTTGTCTGCAAGCTGGATAGCAACCTTGAAGGAATGAATCTTAAATTCATAGAAATGTCAACACTTTTCAGTCGTGCTGGGATAGAGGATTTCAGTCGATTGCCAGAAGATGATGCCGTAAAAGGACGCTTTGCTAAACTTTTCCGCGAATACAACCGCTATCTTGAATCTGCAAAAGTGCAAGGATTTCATTGGGGCAAGTTGGAGTATGTATTTGCTGAAAGCAAGGAGTTAAAGCTCAATCATGAAGAGTATCACTACAACACGTTGCTACAACGCTATAAAGAACTCTTTAAGAGTACTGTAGCTGGTGGAATGATACCCGATCTGCCTTATGAAATCGACCCCTATCTTACAGAAATTGATACAGAACGAATTGATACGGACTATATGAACCGTAACTTCGAACGATATATAAAAGCACTTCATCAGCCCAATGTAACAGAGGAAGAGCTAACACTCCTTCTTAACGACCTTTCTACCTCCTTTGCATCTTTACCCCAAGATCAGCAACAGTATGCTGAAATATTCTTGCATGATGTGCAGAGTAAGAACATCGAGCTTGAAGCGGGTAAGAGTTTCCGAGAGTACATCACCGACTACATGAGCAACGAGCAAGAGCAAGCAGTAGATAAATTGGTGGGAATGATAGACGTTGATAAATCTTTATTTACAAAGATGTTAAGTCAAGGTCTTACAGAAAAAAACATCAATGACTTCGGACATTTTGACGAGCTAAAGAGTAGCGTCAACCGAACCAAGGCTAAAACTTTCTTTGAGCAACACTTAGGTAAGAAGATGAACATCCTGCAAGTAAACAGAGAAATCGACAAGATGCTTCGTGGATTTATTCTGTCTGGATATATTAAGTTATAGAGAAATAATGAATAATACTATCAATAAAATCGACTTTGGCGCATTTTTGCGTTCATTTAAGCAAAACCTAGATGGTTCTTTTTCCTTTTTATTAGGTGCAGGAGCTTCAGTTTCTTCTGGTGTACAATCTGCTTCGGATTGTATTTGGGATTGGAAAAAGGATATTTTCTTGGCTCAAAATTTGCAATTTGAAGAATTCTTAGATATTCACTCAGATTTTTGTAAAGACAAAATCCAAAAATGGCTTGATGAGCAAGGAGTGTTTCCTAAGCGAGATTCTGAAGAGGAGTATGTCTTCTATGCAGAGAAAGCATATCCTATGGAACAAGATAGAACTAAATACTTTGAAAATCTATGTGCGGATAAAACACCATATATTGGGTATAAACTTTTAATGCTGTTAAACAAGTACGGGGTGCTTAAGTCTGTTTGGACAACAAATTTTGATGGCTTAATAGAAAGAGCTGCGCATCAAGCTGATTTAACACCTATTGCTGTCACATTGGATAATCCAGAACGTATTTCGAGAAATGAAAGTAAATCAGAACTTTTATATGTTGCATTACATGGTGATTATAAATATTCAAAGTTAAAAAATACAGCACAAGAATTAGATGCTCAAGAAATACTATTTACAGAAAGATTAAAGAGTTATTTTATAGATAAGAATTTGGTCGTTATAGGATATAGTGGTAGAGACAAATCTTTGATGCATACGTTATGTGAGGCTTTTATGACAAAAGGATGTGGGCGTCTTTATTGGTGTGGGTATGGAAACAAAATAACATCTGAAGTTCAAAATTTCTTGAATAGGATTAATGATTCTGGTAGAGAAGCTGTATATGTAGATACGGATGGGTTTGATGCTACTTTGGTGTCAATAATGAAGTTTTGCTATGAAGATCAATTTGATAAGAAAATAGAAATTGGAAAATATTTGAAAGGATTAAGCAGAGT
>ERZ773010.668-NODE-668-length-23413-cov-28.124754_pt1 | contig 23413 bp, 17 predicted proteins | sample MGYA00580842_ERZ773010 | MGnify/ENA primary metagenome ERZ773010 (study PRJEB29015, sample SAMEA2737982) | human oral metagenome | biome: human oral; feature: human-associated habitat; material: dental | place: China | collected 2107 ...
CGGGTCTGGCTGGCCAAAGCCCCGGTTGTCCAGGACACGAACATAGTAACGGGGGGCATCAGGCCACCCGCAGGTGGCCCCGTATCCATGTTCCGCTCAGCTCTGCGGGCTGCTGCACTGCGGCGAGTTGCGCTGCAGCAGTGACTGGCTGATCCCCGTGCCACGGTCGGTCACCTGTTCGGCCAGTGTCGTCATCGTCACGGTGGTCCAGCCATTCTGCAGATAGCGCGGTGCCGAGTTGCCGGCCGCCGACAGGGCCACGCCACGGGTGCTCACGCCCGCTGGCGGATAGTAGTCGGCGCCCACGGTCATCAGCGCACGGCCACCGCTGACCACGCGGGCCTGCACGCTCACCGACAGCGCTTGGGCATCCTGCGGCACTTTCACGAAGCTGTACCAGCCGTGCAGCGGATTGGGTGAGTAGGCCGTGGCGGAGGGCGAGCTGGTCATGTGGCAGTCGGTGAGCGCCGTGTCGGCCGTGCAGGTGCCGATGTCCGGGCGCATGTCCTTGGCCAGCAGCACCCAGCGTTGCATGTTGCGCGAGAAATAGTACACGGACATCTGGCCCATCTCGATGTGGGCAGGCGTCCGGCTGCCGCTCGGCCCCGAGATCACGAACCACGGCATCAGCCGCTCCCAGGCCCCCTTCACGTAGCGGAACTGCGGCAGACGGGCCTTCTCCCACGACGGCCAGTGGTCGTAGCCTCCCAGCGAGCTGACGGAATAACCTGCATGGGACCACGTCCACGATGGGTTGATGCCGGCCAGATAGGCATCGCCCTGGCCCTGGTCGGCAATCATGCGGGCTGGTGTGGCGCAGACCTGGGCCTGCGCCGGTACGGCGATGACCAGAGCGACAAACAGACCAGAAGCGAGCGGAGACAGGTTGAAGGATGGCTTTTTCATGGCGTTGAAGGTGTCAGAAGAGAACAAGGGAAGCAGATGAATCGAAGCGGTATGACGCAGCATCGGCCTGCAGGTCATTTCACCGGCGGGAAATCTCCCGGTCCGATCAACGGAAATCATGTTCCGGCGTGCAGGCTCATGTGCAGTGATCGCAAGGCATGTCGACAGTGAACGGAAGGCTGTGCTTCCGCCGGGCTGCTCTGGCAGAGCAGGGCGACCAGGCAGGCGAAGGCAACCGGCTGGCAACGCCGGATCTGCGTATGCAGCCAGGTGTTCAGCCGGGACGGTTCCATGGGGGCTGCCGGGCCGGGCATCAGGGCTCCGGTACCTTTCCAGCGGTTGGGACTGGCGGCCTGGCCGGTGGGCGTGGTGTCCCTGCAATGGTGTTCCAAATTACCCTTGGTTACGTTCATGGGCAAAAAAAGCGAGGCAGCACGGGGCCGGAGCGTCGCAATGCGGGAGAAGCGGGTTGAGGAAGAGGTGAAAAATCGTTGCGCAAACAGCCACGACCCAGAATGTAGACCCAATCGCCCCCTGTTTTGGCGTGATGGAGGCCTGTCAGGCGCTGTAAATCTATAAAAATGGTTAAATTTAACGAGTTGCAAAAGAAAGTTGCTATAAAAATACGAGACGTATCTCTGTTTGGGCAGGTTTGTAGGCTGTCTGCCAACAGGTTGCACGGCCGTTTTCGCCTCTTTTGCCTGACTGTGGTGCATTGTGCGCCCCGGCCGGAAGAGAGGGCTGCAGCGTGCCATTTCACCCAATGAACGAATTTCACCGCCAATGCCGGCTGGATGGCATCAGGATGGCGTCATGATCGGCCGTGCCTGCATATGTGTTGTGCAAACAGAACTGTTTTTGGAAAAGTCAATATCTGAGCCTGCTTTGTATCTGTGTTGTAAGTCATTTGTGTCGTCCATGGCGTACGGATGGCCCTTGCCGTCCGGTGCAGGGGGGCTGCTCCGGGAAGGTTTCGCTGGGTCATTGCAAAGGGGCGCTCTGTTCTGGTCAAAGGGGGGGCTGGTGAGGAGGCCAGCGTTCCGGGACGTGAGGCCCGTTCAGGCGTGTGGCGCCCGCTTTCTCGTGGGCGAAAGGTGGCTGCTTGCGGGTGGGAGATTCTTTTCTTGTGGGGCGGGGGTTTTGCCTGCTCCGGTAGACTTGATGATCATCCCGCGGTTGCCCGGTATGCTTTTTGGCTGGCGGCTGGCGGCCGGTGCTGGTGCTGGTGGCCGGTGCCGGTACTGGCTGCTGGCGCCGATCCCTGTCCGGGCCGCGGACGCCTGTGCCTGACGCCGGTCAGCGCTCCGGCTGCCGTGACTGTGATCGTGACCGCAGTCCCTGGCCCGTGTCCCTGTCTTTTACGGAGTTCCCCATCATGCACATCCTTGACGCTGCCCGCCAGCGCTATGCCACCAAGCTCTACGATCCTGCCCGCAAGGTTCCGCCCGAGGTGGTGGCCGACCTGCTCGAGGTGCTGCGTCTGGCGCCATCGTCGGTCAACTCGCAGCCATGGCACTTCTTCGTCGCCGAAAGTGCCGAAGCGCGTGACCGCATTGCCCGCAGCATGGAGCCCCGGAACCCCTACAACGCCGACAAGACCAGGGCCGCCTCCCATGTGGTGGTCTTCTGCGCCCGCACGCACCTGCCGGATGCCCATCTGGACAATGTGCTTGCACACGAGGCCGCGGCCGGCCGCTTTGCATCCCCCGAAGCGAGAGCCCAGCGTACGGCCGTCATGAATGAATACGTGCGCCTGCATCAGGAGACCCGCCATGACGGGCCCGAATGGACGGCACGCCAGGTCTATCTGGCACTGGGCTTCTTCCTGCTGGCGGCGGCCAGTGCCGGTGTCGATGCCACCCCTATCGAAGGCTTCAATGAAGCAGCGCTGGACGAGGACCTGAACCTGCCCGCCCAAGACCTGCGCAGCCTGGCGATCGTCACCCTGGGCTACCACGCCGACGGCGATCTCAACGCCACTGCCGCCAAATCCCGCCTGCCGAAGGATGAGGTGTTCACCTTCCTGTGATCGTGTGGTGGCTGTCTGCCGGCTGCCGTCTGCCGGGCGCCAGCCGCTGACGCACAGGGAGTCTGCCAGCGAGCTGTAACAGGGGATCCAGTGAACGGCCGACAGCCAGCCGTCGAGCAGCAGAACAGCCGGTGCTCAGCCTCCGCCCGCTCCGCGGGCCGGCCAGACGCGCACTCGATATGCAAAAACCGCATATCGATGCACGCCGCTGCCCGGGTCTGCCCCTGTTGGGGCCGGCGGAAATCCGTCATCCTTTCGGTTCCTGAAGAACAGCCTCCGTTGCTGTTCATTCGAGGGCGTCCGGACATGGGCTGGCTGCCACGGGACAGCCGGAGATGATTGCCTCGCGGGCGGGGAGGGCATGCAGGTTCATCTTCGCCCCTTGTCCTGCCGCACACGTCACCGTGTTCGGTCCCTCATGACAAGGACCGACATGATCAAGAAACTGCTTGCTGCTTCCCTGCTGTCCGCCACGCTGCTGCCGCTGGCGGCTCCCCAGGCAGCCACCGTCCGCTGGGCCCGCTCGGCCGATCCCGCCACGCTTGACCCGCATGCCGTCAACGTGGGCCTGAACTTCAACCTGCTGCACCAGATGTACGAGCCGCTGCTCATCCGGCTGGCCGACAACTCGCTGCAGGGGGCCATTGCCACCCACTGGAAACAGACCGATGATCCCGCCGTCTGGGAGTTCAAACTACGCCCCGACGTGAAATTCCACGATGGCACCCCGCTCACCGCGGCCGATGTGGTGTTCTCGCTCAAACGGGCCCAGGCCCCCAGTTCGCAGATGAAGTCGCTGCTGTCTTCCGTCGAGGACGTGGTGGCCGTCGATCCGCTCACGGTGCACATCCGCACCCATGGCCCGGATCTGATCCTGCCGGACAACCTCACCAACCTCTTCATCATGAGCGAGGCCTGGACGAAGGCCCATCATGCGGAAGTGCCGCAGGACACGGCGGCCAGCGCCGAAAACTACGCCACCCGCCACGTCAACGGCACCGGCCCCTACACGCTGGCCTCCCGCGAGGCCGATGCCCGCACCGTGCTGAAGGCGTATCCCGCCTACTGGGGCAAGGGCCAGTTTCCGCTGGACGTGACCGAGCTGCAGTATGTGCCGATCAAGTCGGCGGCCACACGGGTGGCGGCACTGCTGTCGGGTGAGGTCGATTTCCTGCAGGACGTGCCGGCCCAGGACGTAGCCCGCCTGAAGGCCGATGAGCACCTCATGGTGAAGAGCGGCCTGGAGAATCGCACCATCTTCCTGGGGCTGGATGTCGGTTCGAAGGTGCTGCGCCATTCGTCCGTGAAGGACCGCAACCCGCTGGCCGATGCCCGGGTGCGTGAGGCGCTGGCGCTGGCCATCGACCGCGATGCCATCAGGAAGGCCGTCATGCGGGGGCTGTCCAGCCCGACCGGCATTCTGGCGCCTCCCTTCGTCAATGGCTATACCGAGGCCCTGGCCGCTTTTCCGAAGGCCGATCCGGCCCGTGCACGCCAGCTGCTGGCCGAGGCGGGCTACCCGCAGGGTTTCACCCTCACGCTCGACGCCCCCAATGACCGTTACGTCAACGACGAGGCCATTGCCACCGCCGTGGCGGGCTTTCTGGGGCGCATCGGCGTCAAGGTCACCGTGCAGGCCCGGCCCTTCGCCCTGCACAATGCCGTCCTGACCAAAGGGGAAAGCGATTTCTATCTGTATGGCTGGGGTGTGCCCACCCACGATTCCGCCTACGTGTTCGACTATCTGGTCCACACCCGCGGCAAGAACCGTCTGGGCACCTGGAACATCACCGGCTACAGCAATGCCGACATCGACGCGCAGATCGAGTCGCTGTCCACCGAGGCCGACCGCAACAAACGCAACGCCACCATCGCGCGCATCTGGGAGGCCACCAAACAGGCCGGGTTCTACATCCCCCTGCATGACCAGATGATCACGTCCGCCGCACGCCGCGGCATCGAGGTGCCCCTGCACCCCAACAACATCACGTACTTCAAGTTCGTGACCGTCCAGGGACCCACGCGGCAATGAATGAAGCCATGACACGCGTCGCCCTTGCCCTGCTGCCATGATCGCCCGTCTCCTTGCCCGGCTGGGCCAGTCGGTTCTGGTGCTGCTGGTGGTCTCGATGGTGGCCTTTCTGGTCTTTCGCTACCTCGGCGACCCCACGGTCAGCCTGCTGGGGGACGATGCCTCCGTGGCCGAGCGCGAGGCCCTGATGGCCCGGCTGGGCTTCGACCAGCCGGTGCTGGTGCAGTACGGTGCCTGGCTGAAGCAGGTCCTGCAGGGCCAGTTCGGTGTGTCCTACCGCTTCCACGAACCCGTGCTGTCGGTCATCGCGGCCCGCGTGCCGGCCACGGTCGAGCTGTCGCTGGCGGCGGCCCTGTTCGCCATCGTGGGCGGGATCGGCCTCGGCGTGCTGACGGCCATCCGCAACGGCACCCTGACGGCGCGGGCCGTCATGGGCGTGTCGCTGGTGGGGGTCTCGCTGCCCACGTTTCTGATCGGCATCGGGCTTATCTACCTGTTCTCCGTCGAGCTGCAGTGGCTGCCGGCCTTCGGGCGCGGCACCCTCACCCCCGTGGGTGGCTGGCAGACCGGGCTGCTCACCCGCTCGGGCCTGTCGGCACTGGTCCTGCCGGCCATCACCCTGGGGTTTTTCAAGCTCACGCTGATCATGCGGTTGGTGCGTACCGAAATGCTCGATGTCCTGGGGCGCGACCACATCCGCTTTGCGCGCGCACGGGGCCTCACCCGTGCCGCCCTCTACGGGCGGCATGCACTGCGCAACACGCTCATTCCCGTCATCACCATCATCGGCCTGCAGCTGGGCTCGCTGATCGCCTTTGCCATCGTCACCGAAACCGTCTTCCAGTGGCCGGGGCTGGGCCTGCTGTTCATCAGCTCGATCCAGGGTGTCGATGTGCCCGTCATCGCGGCCTACCTGCTGCTGATCGGCCTGCTGTACGTCACCATCAACCTGGTCGTGGACCTGCTCTGCGTCTGGGCCGATCCCCGTCTGCGGCGGCGATGAAATCCCCCCCTGCAGTGCTGTACCCACTCCCAAACAGGTTGCACCGTGCCCGACGCTTCCCTGCCTGTCCCACCCCCTCGCCCGGCCCGCACGCGCGTTCCCTGGCGCCAGTCCGACTCGCTGCTGTTGCGCAGTCTGGCCACCTCCCGCCTGACCCAGCTTGCCCTGCTGGTGCTGGCAGCCTGCGTGCTGCTGGCCGTGCTGGCCCCGTGGCTGGCTTCGCAGAACCCGTTCGACCCGGCGGCGCTGGACCTGCTCGACGCCTTCACCCGTCCGGGCGAGGCGGGCATCTCCGGTCGTACCTACTGGCTGGGGGCGGACGATCAGGGCAGGGACGTGCTCTCGGCCATCCTCTACGGCCTGCGCATGTCGGTGCTGGTCGGGGGCGTATCCGTGCTGCTGTCCATGCTCATCGGTGTCGGTCTGGGCGTGCTGGCCGGCTATCGGGGAGGCTGGGTGGATGCGCTCATCATGCGCCTGGCCGACGTGCAGCTGACCTTTCCCGTCCTGCTGGTGGCGCTGCTCATCTTCGGCATTGCGCGGGGCGCGCTGCCTGCGGGCTACCGCGACGACATGGCCATCTACGTCATCATCGCCGCCATCGCCCTGTCCGACTGGGTGCAGTACGCCCGCACGGTGCGGGGCGCCGTCATGGTCGAGAAACAGAAGGACTACGTGGCTGCCGCACGCCTGCTGGGGCGGCCCTCTCCCGTCATCCTGTGCCAGCACATCCTGCCCAACGTGCTGGCGCCGGTGCTGGTCATCGGCACCATCAGCCTGGCGCTGGCCATCGTTGCCGAATCCACGCTTTCCTATCTGGGCGTCGGCCTGCCGCCCACGCAGCCCTCGCTGGGGACGCTGATCCGCATCGGCCAGGGGTTCCTGTTCTCCGGCGAGTGGTGGATCCTGCTCTTTCCTGCGCTGATGCTGCTGGCACTGGCGCTCTCCGTCAATCTGGTGGGTGACTGGCTGCGCGATGCCCTCGACCCGCGCCGGCACTGAGCCCATGAGGATACGAACATGCTGAGCAGCCCCTTCACCCATCGCGCCCGCCCGCATCGCCCCGATCCGGATGAGACGGGCTGCCACCACCATGCCGCCACGCGTACGATCCCACCTGCCCGGCAGGATCCTCCACTGCTGCAGGTCGAGGCGCTCGACGTGATCTTCGACACCCACCGCGGGCCGCATCAGGTCCTGCATCAGGTGTCCTTTTGCGTGGCGCCCGGCGAAATTCTCGGCGTGGTCGGCGAATCCGGCGCCGGCAAGTCCCTGACCGGCCTGGCCGTCATGGGCCTCATCGATCCGCCCGGACGGGTGGCCCAGGGCCGGATCAGCCTCAACGGCGAGCGCATCGACGCCCTGCGGGGCGAGGCCATGCGCCGCCTGCGCGGCCGCCGCATCGCCATGGTGTTTCAGGATCCGCTCACCAGCCTGAACCCGGTACTCACCATCGGCCAGCAGCTCACCGAAACCATTCGCACCCACCTGCCGCTGTCCACCGCCCAGGCCCGCGAGCGGGCGCTGCAACTGCTGGCCGAAGTCGATATCCCGCAGCCCGACTGGCGTCTGTCCCAGTACCCGCACCAGCTCTCCGGCGGCCAGCGCCAGCGGGTGGCCATTGCCCTGGCGCTGGCGGCCGATCCGGCACTGCTCATCGCCGACGAGCCCACCACCGCGCTGGATGTGTCCGTCCAGGCGCAGATCATGGCGCTGCTGCGGCGCCTGTGTCACCAGCGTGGCCTGTCGGTGCTGCTGATCACGCACGACATGGGCGTCATTGCCGAAACGGCCGACCGCGTGATGGTCATGTACGAGGGGCGCGTCATCGAGACCGGCCCGGTGCGCCAGATTCTCGACCGTCCCGCGCATCCTTACACCCGCGCCCTGATGGGCGCCATTCCCAGCGCCCGTCATCGCCAGTACCGCCTGCCTGTGCCGGAGGCGGGGGCTCCGCTTGTCCCTTTGCGTACAGCAGCCGGCGAAGGGCATGTACATGACAAGGAGGGGGACAGCGAGGCCTCCCCGGCAACGGCGGCTGGTGCGGGCGTTGCGCCCGTCCTGCTGCAGGTCGAGCAGCTCTCCCGCCGCTTCGACCTGTCGGCCGGCTGGCTCCAGCGCCTCCTCAGCCGCGAGCCGCGCCGCATTCTGCAGGCCGTCGATCAGGTCAGCTTCACCATTGCTCGGGGCCGAACCTTTGGCCTGGTCGGTGAATCGGGTTCCGGCAAGTCCACCGTCGCCCGCATGGTGGCCGGGCTGCTGGCGCCCGATCAGGGACGCATCGTCTTCGACGGCATCACCCGCAGCGGCCCGGGGGCCACCCGGCTGGACCCAGCCCGGCAGCAGGCCCTGCGCCGCCGTTGCCAGATGATCTTCCAGGACCCCTACGCCAGCCTGAACCCCCGCTGGCGGGTGGCGCGCCTCATCGCCGAACCCCTGCACGCGCTGGGCATCACCGATGACCCGGCCGAGACCGAAGCCCGCGTCGCCGACATGCTGCGCCGCGTGCGCATGTCGCCTGATGATGCCCGCAAATACCCGCACCAGTTCTCCGGCGGCCAGCGCCAGCGCATTGCCATCGCACGCGCCCTCATCAGCCAGCCCGATTTCATCATCTGCGACGAACCCACCTCGGCCCTCGATGTTTCCGTCCAGGCGCAGGTGCTCAACCTCATGCGTGACCTGCAGGATGAATTCGGCCTGACCTATCTGCTCATCAGCCACGATCTTGCCGTCATCCGCTTCATGTGCGACGACATCGGTGTCATGCAGCAGGGCCGGCTGGTGGAGCAGGGCGCTGCAGACACCGTGCTCGACGCCCCGCAGCATGACTACACCCGGCAGCTGCTCGCTGCCGTTCCGGAACTCGGGCTGGCAGCGGACTGAACGTCACTTTCTGGCTGCCATCCAGGGTCACCCTGTTCACTGATCAGCCTTTCGCGTGCCATTGCACTTCCGCCATGGGCTGCCTCCCGGCAGCTCCTGCTGCCTTGTCCTGCGTCCCAGGAGCTTTTTACGGGGACGTCCCGGGTTCAGAACACGCGCTACAGCCCGAGCCGCTGCGCCACGTAATCCGCGTCCTTGTCGCCGCGGCCCGACAGGTTCACCAGAATGTGCTGGCTGGCCGGCAGCTTCGGTGCCTCACGCATCGCCCAGGCCACCGCATGGGCACTTTCCAGTGCCGGAATGATGCCCTCCACCCGCGACAGCGTCAGGAACGCCTGCAGCGTCTCGTCATCGCTGGCCGTCGTGTATTCCACGCGCCCGATGTCCTTCAGGTAACTGTGCTGCGGCCCCACGCCCGGATAGTCCAGACCCGACGCAATGCTGTGCACCGCATCCGGCGTGCCATCGGCCTTTTCCAGTACATAGCAGGCCATCCCGTGAATCTCGCCCGGCTTGCCGCGGGTCAGTGTTGCCGCATGCCGCCCCGGCCTGTCCAGCCCTTCACCGGCCGGCTCCACGCCCACCAGATGCACCCCGGCATCGTTCAGGAAGGCCGTGAACATGCCGATTGCGTTCGACCCCCCACCCACGCAGGCCGCCACATGGTCCGGCAGCCGGCCATGCCGGTCCAGAAACTGCTGGCGCGCCTCGCGGCCGACGATCGCCTGAAAATCCCGCACCATTTTCGGGAACGGGTGCGGCCCCACCACCGACCCGATGGCGTAGATGAAATCCTTCGGATTGGTCAGATACACCTCGAAGGCACTGTCCACCGCCTCTTTCAGCGTGGCTGCCCCGCGTGTCACCGGCACCAGCTTCGCGCCCAGAATGCGCATCTTCGTCACATTCGGATGTTCCTTTTCGATGTCCACCTGACCCATGTGGATCTCGCAGGGAATGCCCGCCAGTGCACAGGCCGTGGCCAGCGCCACCCCATGCTGGCCGGCACCCGTCTCGGCAATCACCCGCGTCTTGCCCATGAACTTCGCCAGCAGCGCCTCGCCCAGGCAGTGATTGATCTTGTGCGCGCCCGTATGGTTCAGATCCTCCCGTTTCAGGTGAATCTGCGCCCCGCCCAGCTGCTGCGACAGCCGCCGTGCATGAAAAACCGGACTGGGCCGGCCCACATAATCGGCCATCAGCGTCGCCAGCTCCTCCTGAAAATCCGCCTGCTGACGGATCGTCTCGTAGGCCGTGTTGATGTCATCCATCGCCTGCTTCAGCGCAGGCGGCACCAGCTGACCGCCGTAGCGGCCAAAATAGCCCTGCGCATCGGGAAGATTCGCATCGGGCGCCGGGAACGCAGAAGAAACCGCGGAAGCAGACGAGACCGCGGAAGCCGAAGAATCCGAAGTGGACATGGTGTCTCCAGAAGGTACGGAACGGTACATGAGCGCGTGTCATGAACGCATGCGTTCGCTCCATGGCCCCGGCCGCCTGCTGCAAGGGAACCGCTGCAAAAGTCTGCGAGCGCTTTGGGCCCTGAACCGCGGGCATGGGAGCCAAAGTGCCGCAGGGCTTCTGCAGAGACTCCCGGGTGCCGTGTGCAGGGAAGGCTGGTCACCTTGCCATGCAGGGCAACGCTGCCGGCGCGGGAGCGAATGCGTTCATGACGCACGAATGGGTTCATGACAAACTCCGGTATTGTCCCACTGTGTGCCCCCTGTCTGGCAACGCCGTTTTCGTGGGCTGTGTCCTGCTGTCCGACCCTGCAGTTTTCGTGGGCTGCGTCCCACTGTCCGGCCCTGCAGTTCCGGGGATGACACCACCCCACCGTGTCCCGCGGCGGCCGGTCTGTACAGGCTTTCTGCCCCGACCATGGAGAAACACCATGCCCCCCCTGCCTGCCTCATCCCGGCGCCGCTTCCCTGATGCCGAGCCCCTGCTGAGCCACTGTTTCGACACGCCGCTGGGCCCCATGGAAGTCATTGCCGGCCCCCTGGGCGTCAGCCTGCTCGAATTCACCGACACGGCCCGCCTGCAGCGCGAGCGTGACGACCTCTGCCGGCTGATGTCCACCGACATCCTCCCCGGCCAGAACGAGGGCACCCGCCAGGCCGAGCACGAAATCACCGAATATTTCCAGGGTATCCGGCGCGTCTTCAGCGTACCGCTCTTCACACCGGGTACCCCTTTCCAGCAGGGCGTCTGGGCGGTACTGCGCGACATTCCCTACGGCCAGACCATCAGCTACCAGCACGAAGCCCGGATCCTCTCCAACCCGCGTGCCATTCGCGCCGTGGCGGCGGCCAATGGCGCCAACCGCGTCTCCATCATCATCCCCTGTCATCGGGTCATCGGCAAGAATGGCACCCTGGTCGGCTACGGGGGTGGCCTGTCGCGTAAGCAGCAGCTCCTGGCCCATGAACAGGAATGGGAGCAGCCCTCCCTGTGGGTCAGCGGCTGAACAGCGATGCCGCCCCCATCGCCCCGGCCACCGCCGCCAGCAGCGGCAGCACCGCCGCATGGTGCTGTCCGGTGAACCCCATCACCAGCGCAAAGGCTGTCAGCGGCGCATTCATCGACACCGCCAGAAAACCCACCGACCCCGCTACGGCCGCCGCCAGTACACTAGCCTCGCCGGCCACACCGGGCAGCACATCCCATACCGGCAGCAGATGCAGCCCCAGGCCCGCAGCCAGACCAGCCAGTGCGCCAATGGCCACGCCGGGCGTCAGCGTCCCCCCATAGGCGCCACTGCGCAGGGTGAGCAGCACCACCGCCGTCTTGCCCGCCAGCAGCGCCAGGCAGAGCTGCAGCGTCGTGCCGTCATACGCCGTCTGCGCCGCCGAGCGGCCGTTGCCCAGCACCTGTGGCAGCCAGATCGCCACCACCCCCGTCAGCGCCAGCGCCAGCGGCAGTGCCCACAGCACCTGCCATTTCTGCGCCCGGTGCTTCTCCACGTGCTGCACGGCCCGCCGGAAGGCTGCCGCCGGCAACCCCACCAGCACCCCGATCAGCGCACACCAACCCACCGACACCGCTGAGCCACTGATCTGGCCCAGCACATAGAAGGTCTCGGTCGATACCGTCACACGGGCCACCAGCGTCGCAATCACCGACACCGTCAGCGCAACCACCCCATACCGTATCGAGAAACGCGCCAGCAGAATTTCCAGCGCAAACACCGTCCCGGCCAGCGGCACCTGATACACCCCGGCCAGACCGGCCGCCGCCCCGCAGGCCACCAGCAGGCGCCGCATCTCGTCATCCAGTCGCAGACCATCCACGATCCGCCCGGCAAACAGTGCACCCAGTTCCCGTGGTGCCACCTCCCGGCCAATCGGCGCCCCCGAGCCCACCGCCACGATCTGCAGCACCGCATGCATCACGTTCTCGAAAAAGGGTGGCCGCCGGCGCGCCGGTGTATCGGCCGCCACCGCCCCGTTCACTCCCACCACCGGGCGGCCCCGGAGCTGCAGCAGCGCCCAGCCCAGCGTCACCACCAGCCCGCCACCCAGCAGCGCCAGCATCCGCCGTTCCGGCGTCGTTCCTTCCGTCACGATGCGTGCCTGCGCCTCGGTCTGCCCAAAAGCCAGATGCTCGACCCCATGGATCAGCCACGACAGCGCTGCCGCCCCCAGCCCCGCAGCCACCCCGGTCAGGATCATCGCCAGCAGCAGACGCCACCGGATGCCCCCTTCGGAACGGGACGCCTGCAGGGCAGGGAACGGCTGTGCAGAGGACACCTGTGCAGTGGGAGCCTGTGCAGCGGGAACCTGTGCAGCGGGAACCTGTAGCACAGGGCTGGCCCCGGCCGGAGAGGAAGGGGCGGGCAGGGGAGAAGGGGCAGCATCAGGCATCATGGCAACCGCAGGAGCGTCCAGCCGGCCATTTTAGAGCGTGTCATGGATGGACGGGCTGGCAGAAGAAGCCCGGCTGAAGCAGTTATCTGCGGGTGCGCGGGGACCGCTCCCCGGGCGGCACCGAAATCACCACCGACACCCGAATCTCCGTGGGCACCTCCGGCTGCACTTCCTGTGGTGAGGCGCTGGCCCGCTCCCGCTCCAGATATAGCGCCCGGCCAGCACCCGGCAACGCCTTTTCCGGGCCGGGCTAGGCAATCTCCAGCTGTCCGACCGGTGAAGGTGATGCCGTCAGTTCGACGGGCAGCCATGTTTCCTGCTCCCGCCACTGCATGGCGGCCTGTTCGATGGCCTCGCGCACGATCCTGATACCTGCCGGCCCCAGTGCATCCTGGTCCTGCCACTGGATCGTCGTCTGCTCGGCCGTTTGCCGTTGCACCCTGACCTCGGTCTGACGCACGGTCTGGCGCGCCTGCCTTGCTTCGGCCGGTGGTACCGTGGTCTTGCGGGATGTCTTGCTCCGGGTTCCCCGGGTGCGTGCCTTCGGTGCCGGTGATACATCCGGCAGATCGCCGCCCGGACCCGCCATGCTGTCCGCAGTGGCATCCATCGACGCAGAGATTCCCGACGGCATGTCTGCCTGTCCTGCAGCCGCCGATGTCTCGGCCTGCTGCGAGGCGGCCTTCGTCCGGCGACGCGGGGCGGCCCGCTTCGTCGTGCCTTCCGTCGCTACTTTTGTTCTGGTCCGCGTGGCAGCCTTCCGTCGCGGGGCCGCCACAGGTTCATCCACATCAGCCACCTTGGCCACCACGGTTCCGGCCATGGTCTGGTCAGCCACGTCAGCCACCACGGTTCCGGTCATGGCCCGGTCAGCCACGTCAGCCATCACCGTCCCGGCCCGGACCTCACCGGCCACGTCAGTCCGTACCCTTCCTGCACCGACCGTTTCAGCCACGGATGCACCGGCGTCATGGATCCTGGCCATCTCCGTGATCCCGGCCTCAGCCATGGCCGGTTGCCGCCCAAGCCGGGATGGCGGGGTGGACGTCCCCTCGTGTGCGACTGTGCCCATATTTGTCGCAACGACGGCTGGAAGCGGCTCCCGCACCACGTCCCGCGCCTGGAGCATGCCCGGTACGCCAGCACCGGCACCCTGACCAGCCACCGCCGCCAGTGGCACCGCTGCCCGTGCAGGCAGCCGCACCGCAACCTGTTCCACTGCGCCGTGCGCGGCGCTCTCGTGCGCCGGTGCTGCCTTCTTCTGTGGCCACAAGTGTGCCATGCCCATCCCCGCACTCACCGAGGCCAGCAGGGGCAGGGCTGCCGTATCGTGCTGGCCCGTGAAGCCCATCACCAGCCCGAACGCCGTCAGCGGCGTATTCATCGACACCGCCAGAAAGGCCGCCGACCCCGCCACGGCTGCCGAATGCAGATCGGCCTTTGCCGCGCTGGGGGGCAGCCACTCCCAGACCGGCAGCTGGTGCAGCCCCGTGCCCAGCAGGATGCCCGACAGAGCCCCCAGCGCCACTGCCGGCTGCAGCGTTCCGCCATAGGCGCCACCGCGCAGCGTGGCCAGCACCACCACACTCTTGCCCAGAATCAGCGCCAGACACATGCCCATCGTGATGCCGTCGTAGGCCGTCTGCGCCACCGAGCGCCCGTTGCCCAGCACCTGCGGCAGCCAGATCGCCACCACCTCCGTCAGCAGCAGTGCCAGCGGCAGCGCCCACAGCACATCCCACTGCTTGGCCCGATACTGTTCCGCATGCAGCACCGCACGCCGGAAGGCCGCCGCCGGCAGCCCCACCAGCGTCCCGATCACCGCGCTCCACAGCACCGTCACCACCGATCCGTCGATCTGGCCCAGCACATAGAAGGCGTCGGTCGTCACCTCGACGCGTGCCACCACCGTCGCAATCACCGACACCGCCAGCGCCACGATCCCGTAGGTCACCGTAAACCGCCCCAGCAGGATCTCCAGCGCAAAGATCGCCCCGGCAAATGGCACCTGATACACCCCGGCCAGTCCCGCAGCCGACCCACTGGCCACCAGCAGCCGGCGCATCTCCTCGTCGATGCCCAGCCGGTCACAGATCCGTCCACTGAACAGCGAACCCAGCTCCCGCGGTGCCAGTTCGCGTCCGATGGGGGCACCCGAACCCACCGCCACGATCTGCAGCAGCGCGTGCACCGTCCCCTCGAAAAAGGGTGGGTGCCGGCGGGCGGGCGTATCGGCCGCGATTGCCCCCTTGATCCCCACCACGGGCCGCCCCTTCACCTGCAGCCACGTCCAGCACAGCGTTACCAGCAGTCCGGCACACAGCAGCGCGCCCATCCGCCGCTCCGGCGTCGTGCCCTCCGTCACGATGCGTGACTGGGCCTCGCTCTGCCCGAAAGCCAGATGCTCGACGAAGTGGATCATCCACGACAGTGCGGCCGCCGCCAGCCCCGCCGCCACACCGGTCAGCACCACGGCCAGCACCAGCCGCACCCCCGGAAAGGGGAGGGGAGGAGAAGCGTTTTTCATCATGTCCGATACAACAAAACAGACAAATGCCCAGCATTTTATGCGCGATGTGGCGATTTATAATGTGTTGTCACAAATTCAGCCTGTTTTTGGTGGCTGATGTGGCGGCACTATGGCTGTCGGATTCTCTGCCAGATTCCGGCCCGATTCCCTGCCGTTCTTGAAGATTTGCGTGGCCAGCACCCCCACACGCTTGCCCAGAATCAGCTCTGGACATTGCCCGTCTGGGGCGTGTGTCCTGGACTCATTCGTCCCCGCGAACCTGCCTTCAGGCGGTCGTCCTGGCCAAACTGCGGGGTTGCAGAAAACGGCGTCCCCCCATGTCCTGCGTGGCCTTCGCCCCGGCCAGCCGTTACACTGTCGGCTTGCAGCGATGTGGATACTGGGCATCCCGCTTTCCTGGGCGCGTTCTTCTTCCGTGCCCCGCCTTCTTTCACGCCCCGCTGCCCTTCCTTCCCCGCTGGGTGCCGGCCTGACTGGCGCGCAGCATCAGCGTGGTCCTGACCAGCGTACTCTGTGATCCCGGGATTGTCATGCCAGCCAGAATCTTGATGATCGACAACTACGACTCCTTCACCTACAACATCGTCCAGTACCTGGGCGAGCTGGGGGCGGACGTCACCACCATCCGCAGCGACGCCATCGACCTGGATGGCATCCGCAGCAACAATCCTTCCCACCTGATGTTCTCTCCCGGCCCCGGTGACCCGGACGGCGCCGGCGTCACCCTCGACGCCATCCGCACCTTTGCCGGCCAGATCCCCATGTTCGGTGTCTGCCTGGGCCAGCAGGCCATCGGCCAGGCCTTCGGCGGCAAGGTCGTGCGCGCCAAACGGGTCATGCACGGCAAGCACGACACCGTCATCCACAACGGCAAGGGCGCCTTTGCCGGCCTGCCCGAGCGCTTCCAGATCGTGCGCTACCACTCCCTCGTCATCGACCCCGCCACCGTTCCCGACTGCCTCGAAGTCACCGCCTGGACCGAAGATGGCGAGATCATGGGCCTGCGTCACCGGGAGCTGCCGGTCGAAGGTGTGCAGTTTCACCCCGAATCCATCGAAAGCGAACACGGCCATGCCCTGTTCAGGAATTTTCTGGAGCAGAACCAATGAGCATCACCCCGCAGGAAGCCCTCACGCGCACCATCGAGCATCGCGAAATCTTCCATGACGAGATGCTGCACCTGATGCGCATGATCATGCAGGGTGAAGTTTCGCCCGTCATGACCGCCGCCATCATCACCGGCCTGCGCGTTAAGAAGGAATCCATCGGCGAGATCGCCGCAGCCGCCGAAGTCATGCGGCAGTTCGCCACGCCCGTCCACGTCGCCAACAGACAGAACTTCATCGACATCGTCGGCACCGGTGGCGACGGCGCCCACTCCTTCAACATCTCCACCACCGTCATGTTCGTCGTGGCGGCCGCCGGCGGCGCCGTCGCCAAGCATGGCAACCGCAGCGTCTCCTCCAAATCCGGCGCGGCCGACGTCCTCGAAGCCCTGGGTGCCAACATCATGCTCACCCCCGCCCAGGTCGCTGCCTGCATCGACCTCTGCGGCATTGGCTTCATGTTCGCCCCCAACCACCACCCGGCCATGAAGAATGTCGCCCCCATCCGCAAGGAACTGGGCGTGCGTACCATCTTCAATATCCTCGGGCCCCTCACCAACCCTGCATCTGCCCCCAACAACCTGCTCGGTGTCTTCCACCCCGACCTCGTGGGCATCTTCGTGCGCGTCATGAAACAGCTGGGCGCCGAACGTGTCCTGGCCGTGCACGGCATGGACGGCATGGACGAAATCTCCCTCGGCGCCGACACCCTCGTCGGTGAACTGCGCAACGGCCAGATCAGCCAGTACCGCATCCATCCCGAAGACTTCGGCTTCCAGATGGCCTCCAACCGCCAGCTGCGCGTCAGCACCCGCGAAGAATCCCGCGACATGCTGCTGGCCGTCCTCGACGACACCCCCGGCGCCCCCCGTGACATCGTCGCACTCAACGCCGGCGCAGCCCTCTACTGCTGCGGCGTATCCGGCTCGCTGGCCGAAGGTATCCGCCTCGCCCAGCAGACCATCGCTTCCGGCGCCGCCCGTGAAAAGCTCGACGAGTTCGTGCGCGTCACCCAGTCCTTCGGCAACTGAAGCGGTCCAGTAACTGAAACTGCCTGTGCTTCCGGAGGCTTTCGGCTCCTGCCGGCCGTCCCCTTTTCTGGCGTCACGCCGACGATATACGCAGGATCGGCTGCCGTTCCGTACCTGTCGGGGCTGAACCGACAGGCTTCTGTTTGCCCATGGAGCGCTCCCGTCTGGCCACGATGGCGTCCCCTCTGCTCCTGGTGGAAGGGCATCAGTATCGGCAGCGCCTCACCATCATTTGGTAGTCACCATGAAAGTTCCAACTGTTCTGGAAAGAATCATCACCACCAAGCGCGATGAAGTCCACGCCGCCCGTGCCACGCTGGGCGAACCCGCCCTGCGCGGCCAGGTCGCCGAACGCCTGAAAAACGACCCTCCGCGCGGCTTCGCCCGCGCCATCCAGCAGCGGGTCATGGCAGCCGCCGCAGCCTTCAATGCCGGACACGCCCCGGCGCCCGTTGCACCCGCCATCATCGCCGAAGTCAAGAAAGCCAGCCCCAGCAAGGGCGTCATCCGCCCCGACTTCGAGCCCGTTGCCTTCGCCCGCAGCTACGAAAAGGGTGGTGCCACCTGCCTGTCCGTCCTCACCGACCGGCAGTACTTTCAGGGCCACGACGACTACCTCCGCCAGGTACGCGCAGCCGTTTCCATTCCCATCCTGCGCAAGGACTTCACCATCGACCCCTGGCAGGTGCAGGAAGCCGCTGCCATCGGTGCCGACTGCATCCTGCTCATCGTCGCCGCCCTCTCCGACGACCAGATGGCCGAACTCGCCGCCTGCGCCCGGGAAAACCAGCTCGATGTCCTCGTCGAAGTGCACGACGGCACCGAACTCGATCGCGCCCTGCGGCTCGACACCCCGCTCATCGGCATCAACAACCGCAACCTGCACGACTTCAGCGTCAGCCTCGACACCACCCTGAACCTGCAGAAGCGCCTGCCCACCGACCGCGTCACCATCTCCGAAAGCGGCATCGCCGGTCCACAGGACATCGCCCTCCTGCGCCAGGGCGGCATCCACGCCTTCCTCATCGGCGAAACCCTCATGCGCGCCCCCGACCCGGGCCTGCAACTGGCCCGCTGGCTGGCAGGCTGAACGTCTCCCCCAGGAACGCCCCCCTTTCAGAGCGCTGCCCTTTTTCGCCGCCTTCCTTTCGAAGAAGAACCTTCCCCCAGCCACGCTGCCCGCAACGGATTGGCCTCGCCAGTGGCCTCCAGCTTCAGCATGGCGGGCGCCGCATCCAGCACGACCTGCGCTGCCAGAAGCTCGTCCCGCCTGAACGCCATCACCTCCACCCGGTCGCCGGGCGAATACCGGGTCAGCACCGTCTTCAGACGGGCCTCCGTACAGCGCAGCCCATCCAGCGCCACCAGCCGGTCTCCTGCCGACAGTCCCGCACGTGCAGCCGCCCCATCGCGCTCTGCGCTCAAAATGGCCAGCTCCCCGTCGCGCATCCCGGTACGAGCCCCCAGTGAACAACGCTCCTCACCCGAAGGCGTCTCCCGCAGCACCAGACCCAGCGGCCTGAACAGCTTCGTCAGCGGCAGTTCCCCGGTCCCATAGGCCCACGCCCGGATCTGCCGCCGCAGATCCAGCCCCGTCGCCTCGCGAATCAGCGCCGGCATCTCATCCTCCCCCACGCCCGCCGCACGGAAGGTACCAGTGCCCCGGTACGAAACAGCGTGTCCGCCGACCACGGACATCGAGACTTCATCGCGCCTGCGCCGCCCCGCATGCCCGTCACTGCCTGTACCTGCACCCGCACCTGCGCCTGCGCCTGCACCTGTACCTGTACCTGTACCTGTACCTGCACCTGCACCTGCACCTGCACCTGCACCTGTACCTGTACCTGTACCTGTACCTGTACCTGTACCTGTACCTGCACTTGCACCTGTGCCTGTGCCCGCACTCGCTCCTGTCCGGTCTTCCCGCGGCAGCGCGTCATCGGCATAGAACCCCCGCCCGAATCGCTGCCACAACAGCCGCATCACGTCATCCAGTGACTTCTGCCCGCCGGTCCGTTCCCGGATCAGCAGATCCAGGCACAGCGCCACCAGCGATCCCTTCACGTAGTAGCTCGACACCGCATTCAGCGTATTCTCATCCGGCCGGTAATACTTGATCCACGCATCGAAACTCGACGCCGCCACACTCTGCAGCTTCCGTCCGGGGTTGGCTGCGACCCGCTGAATATTCTTCTCCATCAGCCCCAGATAGGCCTGTGCATCGATCACCCCCGACCGAACCAGCATCAGATCGTCGTAATACGACGTGAACCCCTCGAACACCCACAGCAGGTCCGTATACACCTCGCCACCCAGATCGTAGGGCGCAAACCGCGCCGGCTTGATCCGCTTCACATGCCAGGTATGGAAATACTCGTGCGCCGCCAGCCCCAGAAACGTCTGATATCCCACCGGCGTCCCCTGCATCCCCTCCCACGGCAGATCATCCCGCGAACAGATCAGCGCCGTACTGCTGCGATGCTCCAGTCCCCCATAACCATCGCCCACCGCCATCACCAGAAACAGGTAGCGCGATACCGGTGCCCGCTTCGTTCCTTGTTCGAACAGGGCGACCTCCTGCGCACAAATGGGCTTCAGATCGGACACCAGCCGGTCAAAATCCACATCGGCACGCCCCGTCACCACCACCTCGTGGCGGCACCCCCCAACCTCGAAACACGCCACCCGAAAACGCCCCATCTCCACCGGATGGTCAATCAGCGCATCATAATCCCGCGCCCGGAAACGCCCGAACGCATACAGCGCCGCATCCTCTCCATGGTGGGTATCCACCCGCACATCCGGAACGGACAGCACATTGGCCGTCATGCGTCCCGCCGCAGCCGCTCGCATACCTGCCGTCGCACGTCCTGCAGCAGCCGCTTGCATTCCTGTCGCGGCACGCTCCGTCGCAGCAGCCCGCATGCCTCTCGTCACGAGCGCCTCCGCAGGAACCCGCACACCGGTCGTCGTGCGCCCCTTCGCGGCAGCCTGCATACCGGTCGTCGTGCGCCCCTCCACAGCAGTTTGTGCACTGGACCTCGCGTATTCCGCCACGGCGGTTCGCACGGCTGCTGTCACATGCCCCGCAGCAGTACCTCTCTTCGCCCCCGGCTGCCGGACTGCCGTGGACCATTCCCTGACTCCAGAGGCGGCAACCTGTTCAGACTTCCCTGTCGCCTTGCGCGGAGACTTGCGCTCTGTTTTCTGGCTGCCGCCGCCGGCCTCCACACGTGGCAGTGTGGTCGCCAGTTGCCAGTCCGCATAATCCGGCCCGGCGGGCGGCAGAATATCCACGGTACATGGCCTGTCTTCCTGGCCCCGCACCGCCAGAAACACACTGCTGCCATTGAAAAAACCATGCGTCGTATCCAGATGCGCCGCCCGGACAGACAGATCCCACGCGTACACCTGATAGCGCACAAGTAGCCCGAAACCATCAGTCGGCAGGGCCCCGCACCGCCATGTGTGCTTGTCAACCTTGAACACCGGCACTGGCATTCCGGGATCCGGCACCTCTTCCTCATGCACAGACCGGCCGGAGGCCTGGACTGCTGCTGCCACCGATTTCCTGCCCGCTCGCAAGGTGCCTCCTGCAGTTCCGCACCCTCCGTCCCATTCTGCCCCTTGCCCTGGGCGCCACGATGCCTCTTGCCCCGAGCCCCGTTCTGCCCCTTGTCTTGCATCCCATGATGCCCCTCGTTCTGCGTCCCGTGATGCCGCTTGTCCTGTGCCCCCTGACGCCCTTTGTCTTGCGCTCCGGGATGCTTCCTGTTCTGCGTCCCGTGGTGCCCCCTGTTGTCCTGCGTCCTGTGTCGTTCCTTGCCAGCTGTCCCGTACTTGCGCTGCAGACAGTGAGTGCTTCAGACGGGCAGGAGGGCGATGGCATGCCCAGGCCGAAACCTGATCCACATGCCGGGCAAACTCCCGCACCAGATAACTGCCCGGAATCCACACCGGCAGAACCAGTTCCTGGCCAGAAGGTTCCGGATTGGCCACCCACATCATCACCTCGAACAGGTGAGCCCCCGGATTCACCGGAAAAATCGAATAATGAACCGCGTCCAACACCAGACTCCAACACAAAGACAGGAAAACAGAACAGCCACCCCGGTAACCCCCCGACCGACGCATCAGGCATTTCGACAGCCTTCCCGATGACCAGGGGGAGCCTCCGCAAAAGTCCTGCGGCACTTTGGCCTCCATGATCGGGCGATCCTGTGCGTTGCCATTGCCGCCAGTAGCCCTGCTATTGCCGCCAGGGCGCCTTCTGGCTCATCCCGATCCCGGGGCCAAACCACTCGCAGACTTTTGCGAATCTCCCCGGTGATCCCGGTGGGCTCGTTGACAGCAGGGGGCGCGTAGCCAATTCTCCCCAAGGCCATTCTCCATGACAACCTGCGTCCTGTTCCAGCCACGCCCGCTGTACGCGCCAGCCCCCAGCCCAATTTTCCAGCCTATCACCCCATCAACCCATCAACCCATCAGCCCGGCAACCCTGCAACCCTGCAACCCTGCAACCCACCAGCCCACCAGCCCACCTGTCGCCATCCCTCCATCTCTCCAACCCTCCGGCAGCCGGTTGCCAGTCCCCCACACCTGGAATCAACCTGCAAGTGCAACACCCCATCCCCATTGAGGTGTTGCCATGGAACAGCCCCGAATCTTGACCCACCTCAGCCCTGTAGAGCGAGCCACCATCACGTTCCGCAATCTCCATATACCATGGCCGCGGGGCAACACAGCGAACCTCCCAATGTTCTGCTGTGCCAGTTCCTGCCCAACAAGGGCATGGATCTTTCAGCCATCAGCCGGACCCGCCTGAACGACATTGCCCGACTGGTGAACGGGGGGCCGCGCCTGGTACTGGATGCCCACCTCCTGACGAAGACATGACGAAGATTCTTGAAGGCCACGCCAGGAAGCCTCTTGTTGCACTTGACTCTTGAGATCGCCCTCCTGCAACCGTCCATGTTCGGTACTGTTCCCCCACCCAGGCCGGACCGTGCATGCCCCGCCACTTGCCTGCTGACCGGCCTAGGTGCGTGTGCTGAACGCCTCCGCCCCCGCGATACCCTCCCTGGAATGTGCGGGACAGGACTGCGGGCGCACTGAATTCTCAATGGCCTCCAGGAACCCTCAGCAAAAACTCTGCGACACTTCAACCCTCACGTCTGGGCGCTCCCGTACATTGCCATTTGCTGCCAATAGATCTGCCATTGCCGGCAAATGGCGTCCTCTGCTGCATCCCGGTCATGGACAAAGCGCTGGCAGACCCATGCAGCGTGTCCCTGGCCGGGTACTGCCGACACGGTCAGCGCACCCAAAGGCAGTCTCCGGACCGGTCCTGGGCCCGGGCGTTGCCTGTCTTGCCCCGCCAGAGACGGACGGCTGCTGCGCCAGTGCGGCGCTTTGTCAGCAAACGGCGGCTGGTGCCAGCGGGGAAATGAGCCTGTAACACGTTTCCAGTCCCTTGTGCAGTTCCGGGAGCAACGTTCCCGGAGCAGCAGTCCCGGAGCCAATCCGCAGGAAAACATGCCGATCGATCAACTTTACCTTGTTTTACATAAAGAGCATTTCCATCGAAAACTGGCTTTACAAGCCGATCTTCGGGCAGCATCAGCCGACGGACGGTCGCTTCCGGCCACAGGACCTGCGGCAACGCAAAGAAAGTGTTTGACAACGGCAGCGGGAGTCCCCATAATTCCATTTCTTCGCTGCTGACACAGCGACGCGACGAAAGACACAGTCTTCCGATCAGCGTAAGGTCCAGCCGGACAAGTGGTGTCGCAGCTTGCTCCTTAAAAATCAGCAGCCGATAAGTGTGGGCATTTGGGAGAAGGTGGCCCGAAGCCTGGTGCGACGCCCTGGGTGTTGTGCCGGCAGAGGGCGACAGAAATACCCTTGATGCTCACGCAAAACATGATTTACCAAGTCAGTTTTGATGAGAGCTTGCAAAGATTGAACTGAAGAGTTTGATCCTGGCTCAGATTGAACGCTGGCGGCATGCTTTACACATGCAAG
>ERZ773010.670-NODE-670-length-23374-cov-5.011879_pt1 | contig 23374 bp, 24 predicted proteins | sample MGYA00580842_ERZ773010 | MGnify/ENA primary metagenome ERZ773010 (study PRJEB29015, sample SAMEA2737982) | human oral metagenome | biome: human oral; feature: human-associated habitat; material: dental | place: China | collected 2107 ...
CGGGATGGCAAGGCGGGCAGCCTGTCTACCGAACATTACCCAATGTTTCTCATTTATCAGGATTTAATCCGACACATTAAAACGTTAAGCAAAAAAGCCAAAGTGCTGCACATTGGCGGGACATTATTCAAGCCTAATCTTTGGATTTCGACCGCCGCATTGCCATATATCAACGAAAACCATTATTTGCAGAAAAACTGCCTGAAATTCCAAGCGTAAAGCATTTGTCAGGCTGTCTGAAAAACAGTTTTCAGACGGCCTTTCCCATTTTTCAGCCAATTCAAATCAAGCGGAAGCATCCTGTTGATGCGGAAACGGCAACGCCGTTTTGCGGCACGGCCGCCGAGTGAAAAGCCGTGTAAAGGCACGGCAAGGCAGGTCGGCTGCGGGTAAAAGCATGTTTCCCCGCTTGATTGCCCGTTTGCGCTCCGATTAGGATGACAGCCTTTCGAACAGGCAGTTTGTCTGCCCGACCTTAAAAGGAAGTGAGCATATGCATAAAACAAAGACCTTGCTGCTGACCGGCATTCTGTCCCTTTTTTCTGCCGCCGCGTTTGCCGCGCCCGTGCCGTCTGAAATATACAAACCGCTCGGCGCGCGAACTGTGAAAGCCCATCATCAGGGAAGCGGGGAGTTCGAATATGAAGCCGAGTTGACCGGCAAACGCATTTCCATTCCTTCGCTGGCGGAAAAAGTCATCGCCTATGCACGCAGCCATGGTTTTCAGATTGTCGAATCGAAAATCAAACACGACGATGCCGATTTGAAATTCAAACGCGGCAATCAGGAATTGGATGTCTCGATTGAGGACAAGGGACACCGCATCGAATATAAGGCCGATTTGGATTTGGATAACCATTAGGCCGGTTTCAACAGAAAGGCCGTCTGAAAGGTTGTGCTTCGCGGGAAGCGGAGCCCTTTCAGACGGCCTTTGTGCCTTATTGCCGGCATTCCGGCATTTCACTATATAATTGCACAGTCAGACGGATGGAGAAGTGCGGCCGTCTGAAAACACACGGGCCGTTGCAGCCCGAACCATCCATCAACCCACTAAAAGAACAGCCATGCAAACCCTGACCATTACCCAGCCCGACGATATGCACCTTCACTTGCGCGATGGCGACGCGCTCCAAGCCGTACTGCCGTTTACTGCCCGCCAAATGGGCCGCGCCGTCATCATGCCCAACTTGAAGCCGCCCGTCGTCAGCGTGGCCGACGCGCTGGCCTACAAACAGCGCATCATTGCCGCCCTGCCCGAAGGCAGCACGTTTGAGCCGTTGATGACGCTTTATCTGACCGACAAGGCCACGCCCGAGCTTGTGCGTGAAGCCAAAGCGGCCGGTATCGTGGCCTTCAAACTTTATCCGGCGGGTGCCACCACCAATTCCGATTCCGGCGTAACCGATTTATTCAAACTGTTGCCGGTGTTGCACGAAATCGCCGCGCAAGACATGCGCTTTTTGGTTCACGGCGAAGTAACCGATTCCGACATCGACATCTTCGACCGAGAAGCCGCTTTCATCGAGCGCGTGATGAAACCCGTTTTGGCGCAAGTGCCGAATCTGAAAGTCGTGTTCGAACACATCACCACTGCCGAAGCCGCGCGTCTTGTTTTGGAAGCAGGCGACAACGTGGCCGCCACCGTTACCCCGCAGCACCTGCTGCTCAACCGCAATGATTTGCTGGTCGGCGGCGTGCGCCCGCATCATTATTGTCTGCCGGTATTGAAACGCGAAAGCCACAGGCAGGCACTGGTGGCCGCCGTAACCGGTGAGAAAGCGCACAAATTCTTCTTGGGTACGGACTCCGCCCCACATGCCCAATCGGCCAAAGAAAACGCCTGCGGTTGCGCGGGTATGTTCAGCGCGGCGACCGCCGTCGAGCTGTATGCCGAAATATTCGAACAGGTGGGCGCGTTGGACAAACTCGAAGCCTTTGCCTCGCAAAACGGCGCGCGCTTCTACGGTCTGCCGTTCAACATGCGGAAAATCACACTGGTCAAACAGCCGCAGCGCATCCCCGACAGCATCCCCTACGGTGAAGACAAGTTGATACCGATGCGTGCCGGCGGCAACACCGAATGGTCAGTACGGTATTGAATTAAAGGCTGTTTCAATATAAGAGGCCGTCTGAAAATGTTGCGGGTTGGGCAATCCGGCATTTTCAGACGGCCTCTTTATAACTTTTGGTTTGAACGTGCGGACGAAATGTTCTTTTCCCCGATTTCGGCTTTGCCGTATCATCCGCCGTCTCTTAATTGCAACGACACACTCAAAAAAGGAATACAGATATGGCACGTTTAACCATCCATACCGTTGAAAGCGCACCGGAAAAAGCAAAACCCCGCGTTGAAGCGGCTTTGAAAAACAACGGCTTCCTGCCGAACCTGATCGGCGTATTGGCCAATTCGCCCGAAGCTCTGGCTTTCTATCAGGAAGTCGGCAAGCTCAACGGCGAAACTTCGCTGACCGCAGGCGAACGCGAAGTGGTGCAGATTTTGGCGGCTAAAATCAACCAATGCGGCTTCTGCGTGGCCGGACACACCAAATTGGCAACTTTGAAAAAACTGTTGAAAGAAGAAGAAATCCAGGCAGTGCGTGCGGTAGCGCCGATTGCCGATGCCAAATTGAACGCACTTTCTGATTTCACGCAGCAGGTTATGGCACAAAAAGGCAATGTGTCCGACGAAGAACTGAAAGCCTTTTTCGATGCCGGCTACAACCAGCAGCAGGCGGTTGAAGTCGTACTGGGCGTAGCCTTGGCCACCCTGTGCAACTACACCAACAATCTGGCGCGCACCGAAATCAATCCCGAATTGCAAGCTTTCGCCTAAAAACAGGTTTGCATGATGAGAGGCCGTCTGAAAACTTCCCGCTTCACCGAGCGGACACTTTCAGACGGCCTTCAAGCTGACGAACGCCCCACCTTCACAATCTGGAGAATATTATGTCCCGCGAAACCCTTTTGAAACACGTTGCCGAACTGGTGCAGACCAAGTTGAAACCCTTGGTGGAAGACATCGACCGCAAGGGGCTTTATCCCGAAGCCTTTTTGCGCGAATTGGGTGGGATAGGCGGTTTTGCCGCCGCAGGCAGCGAGGAAGAGGGCGGCAGCGCGCTTGGTTTGGCCGTGCAAATCGAAGTGTTGCGCGAGGTCGGCAAAGCATGCGGCGCCACTGCGTTTTCCGCCTGGTGTCAGGCCGCCTGCGCCTGGTATCTGCACCAAACGCCGAACGCGGAAGTGAAACGCCGTTATCTGTCCGACGTGTTGAACGGACGCGTGCTGGCGGGAACGGGAATGTCGAATACGGTCAAACACTTGGCCGGAATCGAGAAGCATCAGTTGCAGGCGGAGCGTATCGAGGGCGGTTACCGCGTCAACGGCATCCTGCCGTGGGTATCGAATTTGGGCGACAGCCATATTTGGGCAAATACGGCGCAGTTGGGCGAAGAATATGTGATGTTCATCACCGGCGGCGGCCGCGAAGGCGTGTCGCTGATTCCGTGCCCGGAATTCTGCGGCTTGGAGGGCACGCGCACATTTGCCATTAAATTTGAAAACGTTTTTGTGCCGAATGAAGATGTTATCGCACAGCCGGAACAGTTTGAAACGTATATCAAATCCATCAAGGCCGGTTTTATCCTGCTGCAAATCGGCATCGGTGCCGGCATTATCGACGGCTGTCTGGCCGAAATCGCCGCTTCGAATGCAGGCAGCGAAACCAACGACTTCCTTGATAACGGTTACGACGAGCTGAACAACCGTTTTCAGACGGCCTTGTCGCGCACCATCGAGCTGGCAGATGCCGCCTACCGCAACGAACCCGAATTGTTGGAAACCCTGCGTTTGCGCGAGGCTGCCGCCTGGCTGTGTTTGGATGCCGCCCAGTCGGCCGCACTGCACGCCGGTGCCGCAGGTTATTTGATGAGCAGCCCGGTGCAACGGAGGGTGCGTGAGGCCATGTTTGTCGCCATCGTTACGCCCGCAATCAAACATCTGCGCAAAGAAATCAGCGAATTGGAATTTATCGGCGAGGGAGAGTTTTCCATTTAACCCTGTATCCGCCGTCAAACTGTCGGTACAATGCCGACGAACAGGTGAAAAGGCCGTTTCAGACGGCCTTTTTTGACAACAACGGTATGCGGACGGGCTGGTTCAAGCGTATGGCCGATGAGGTGAGATAGATGGGGCATTTGTTCAGACGGCCTAATCTACCGGATGGGAAGTGCAGGATTTCCTCTGGTTTTCACGTTAAAAAATCGGTGCATTCGTTATGTAGAAGGCGATTCATCTGCTGATGCGGTAATCAAAGCGAAGGCCGCGTCGTCTGATTGGCAGTTCCACTATAAACGGACGGATGCTTTGTTTGCCCGCCGCCACATTAAGGATATCGGAAATGGCTCAATATGTATGCGTATTATGTGAATGGATTTATGATGAAGAATTGGGCGACCCCAAGCGCGGCATCGCCCTGGGAACAAAATTCGCCGATTTGCCCGACGATTGGGAGTGTCCGGAATGTTTTGCCGGTAAAGACGAGTTTGAGCTGATTGAATTCGGCGACTGATAAATAACGGAAATGGTCCGAGCGAACCGGAACGGGTTTGCCCGGACCATTTCCGTTATAATGCCCGCCCCGGTTTATTTTGGTGAAAAAAATGGAACAACAATATGCCGATTATGCGGATGAAGGCTTAAACGAAGTGGCTGCCCTGTCGTTGCCGCCGCATTCTGTCGAAGCGGAACAGTCGGTTTTGGGTGGGTTGCTGCTGGAAAACAGCGCGTGGGACCGCATTGCCGACGTGGTTGCCGGAGAGGACTTTTACCGGCATGAACATCGGGTAATTTTCCGCACAATTGCGGCACTAATTAACGAAAGTCGCCCTGCGGACATCATTACTGTTCAGGAGTGGCTGGAGAGAAATGACGAGCTGGAAGCGGTAGGCGGCTTCAATTATCTGATTACATTGGCACAAAATACGCCGTCTGCCGCAAATATCCGACGTTATGCCGAAATCGTGCGGGAGAAGTCCGTAATGCGGCAATTGGCTGAAGTCGGCACGGAAATTGCTAGGAATGCCTATAATCCGCAAGGAAAAGACGCAGCTCAGCTGCTGGACGAAGCGGAAAATAAAGTTTTCCAAATTGCAGAAAGCACAGCCAAGTCTAAACAGGGCTTTTTGGAATTGCCGGATTTGCTGAAAGAAGTTGTCGAACGCATCGACATGCTTTATGCACGCGATAATCCGGACGAAGTAACCGGAGTTCCTACCGGATTTATCGACCTGGATAAGAAAACCTCAGGTTTGCAGCCGGGAGATTTGATTATCGTGGCCGGTCGGCCGTCGATGGGTAAAACAGCGTTTTCCATCAATATTGCCGAGCATGTTGCAGTGGAAAGTAAATTGCCGGTGGCCGTGTTTTCGATGGAGATGGGCGGCGCGCAGTTGGTGATGCGTATGCTGGGTTCGGTAGGCCGTTTGGATCAGCATATCTTGAAAACAGGTGCGTTGCAGGATGAGCACTGGGGACGTTTGAACGAAGCAGTCAACAAACTGGCCGATGCGCCGATGTTTATCGATGAAACCGCAGGGCTGACCGCTTTGGAATTACGCGCCCGCGCCCGTAGGTTGGCAAGGCAGTTTGGCGGTAAATTGGGCTTAATTGTTATCGACTACTTGCAGTTGATGGAAAGTTCGGGAAGAACGGACAACCGCGCCGCCGCACTGGGGGAAATCTCCCGCTCTTTGAAATCATTGGCCAAAGAATTGCAAGTACCGATTATCGCATTGTCGCAATTGAGTCGTTCGGTCGAGCAGAGAACTGATAAGAGGCCGATGATGTCGGATTTGCGTGAGTCGGGGGCTATTGAGCAAGATGCTGATTTGATTATGTTCATGTATCGCGACGAATACTACAATCCTGAGTCACCAATGAAGGGTTTGGCCGAATGTATTATCGGCAAACATCGTAACGGCCCGGTTGGGAAGGTTTATCTGACTTGGATGGGGCAGTTTACCAAATTCGATAATGCGGCATATGTGCCGGATGCGGCCATGATGGACGAGTAAGTTTATTTACTAGGGTTCGATTAAAATTTTCTAGAATACTGGAATATAAGCTCCATTATCGTTTAGAATAATGGAATAAAAATACTGCGAAAACAATTGAAAGTTGGGAATGATTTATGGGATCTAGGCAAAAGGGTTTTACCCTGATTGAATTGATGGTAACAATAGCTATTTTGGCGATAATGACGGCTATTGCTATCCCGAATTTTTCAGAGTGGGTTGCCAAGAGGCGGGTTGCATCAGTAGCTGAAAAAGTGGCCAGTCAAATCAGGTTTGCCAGGGCCGAGGCGGCAAGGCTGAATAAGCCGGTTTATTTGTGCCCGGTGCAAATTAAGACAGATGGTAAGCCGGATCAGTATTGTAAGAGTACTTATGCAGGTTCGGGATATGCTGTATGGGCTGATTCTCCGGTGTATGACCAAAAATATGAAAGAAACAAAGATGAATCTTTGCGTACAATAGTAATGAATAAAGCAAAAGATCAGGTCAAAGTTCGTTATCAAATCAGGAATGTTGGATTTGATGGGAAAGATATAGGTGCAGAGAAAAATGCAAAAATATTGGCATTTTTTCCAGATGGTTCAATAAAAAGATATGGTGTTGACAGCTCAGGAAATATGGGTGTTGGCTATCCTGTTAGCGGTTTTACTAAATTTACATTTACCGATAATGATGCTAAAGATAAAGACACAGGTGAGCGTAGAGCGGTAACTTTGCTGGTATCAGGCGGGCAAGTTAGTTTTTGTGCCAATGGCGATAGCCGTCCGGCTTGTAAGTATGATGTTGATTTAACTGGCGCAACATGTAATGAGTATGGCGGATGTTAATATGAAAATAAATAAAAATATGGGAATTGGATTCCAACAGCAGGGTTTTGCTTTAATTGAGGTTTTGATTTCTGTTGTGGTCTTGGCTTTGGGTATTTTGGCATTGTTGGCAACACAGCTGCGTTCGGTAGGTAGTGTTAGAGACGCCGAAACACAAACTATTGCAGCACAGGCTGCTCAAAATTTGATTGAAGGGATGACTGCTAATCCAAAACTGGAATTGACTGATGCTAAGTGGACGAGAAAGAAATATGATCATTATCTTGGTATTGTAAATCCAACCCCGGTTACGGATGACAATGGTAGTTATAATGCGGACAACCTTGCTTTGAAACAGTTGAAAGAATTTAATGACGAATTAGGTGCAAGCAAGCTGGGTGATATGAATGTTAGAACGAGGGTTTGTAAGACTAAAGATTTGAAAACAGCTATTACAATAGATCCGGATACTGGTGAAGTTTCAGATTGGGGTTGTGATAATAGTGCAGGCAAGGTGGCAATAAAAATTGCTTGGTTGGTTCAGCCTTTGTCAGATAAAAATACAGATAAGGCACAAACGGTCAGCTATCAAACTTATATTCGAGACGGAGAGTAAATTTTATGAAACGGCAAAACAATAGATATACCGTCTTACCTAAAAAAATTACGGGATTTACTTTAATTGAACTGCTTGTTGCCAGTGCGTTGAGTATTATTGTATTGATTGCAGCAGGATCAGGCTTTGTAACAACGCAAAAACTCAGTCAGGTAGCGAAGGGACGCTTACAGGTGCAAAATGATTTGCGCAATGCAACTAACATGATCGTGCGGGACGCCAGAATGGCAGGTTCGTTTGGTTGCTTCAATTTGGCGAAAATGGCTACGAATGATCAGACAAAATTGAAAGATCATGGTGCCGCCAATGTATTGGGGGCTTTGGAGTATAACAATCAAAATCAAGGCGTAAAATATTTGGATGGAACAGCTTTATCGCTACCCGGATTTACTGTTAGTACGTCTAGTCCAAAAGTTCTGCTTTTTACTTATGGAATCGGCTCAAGTAGCGGGTATTCGTCCAGTGGGGCAAATAGTTTTTCCGTTCAGATTGAGGAAGGTGGCGAGTTGGCCGAGTTGGCTAAACAGGCTAACGCCCCCATCATTATTAGCACTTGTTCATCATTAGAAAGATTTCCAAGTAGTGCTAAGGAGTTGAGTGGTAGTGTGCTGACAGTTAAAAATTTGTCCCCTAATCTGAGTCCTGATCATGACACCCAAGTTAATCCTAAGCTCCAATCAGAAATATCCGTATTTAGGCAGGTGGTTAATATATATGCGATTGGCAGACCTACAGGTGGGGAAGAGGGACTGTATTTATTTCAGTTAAATCCAAATGGGGAGATTAGTGCGCCTCAATTGCTATTGGCAGGGGTTACATCTTGGGAGTTGGAATTTGGATATGTTCAATCTCCGGGCTGTAAATCTATGCAGAATGATACGAAAATCAAATTCGTTAATAATATTGAAAGTAATAAAACAGCATTATCTCCTGCTTTGCTGAGGATGAAATTAAAAGGTTCCGGTGGTGGAGAGGTTAAGAGCGGTAAAGCGGCGAATAACTCCGAATCCGATGTTCAAACTTATTACATCAATGCAACTATACGGGGAGGTAACTCATGTGCAGAGCGCAATTTCCAAGAGGATGCAAATTAATGAAATGCCAACATAATATAAAAGGGTTTTCTCTGCCGATTGTGATGATTATGATGTTGGTGCTTGCGATTATGGTTTTGGCAGCAACACAGGTATTTAATACTGAAAGTCGGCTGAGTAGTAATGATGCGGATCGTAAGATGACAATGCAGGTTGCGGAGGCAACTTTACGCCAAGGGGAGCAGGCTATTGTTGATCAAGATTTGGTTGGTCTGGATAAAAAAGCACAATTTATCTCTGGGTGTTCTAATGAAGGGCTATGCCTACCATCACAGTCCGGTCAGGCTGTTTGGGAGGGGGGTAGCAATAGTTTGCTTGAGCAGAAGGGTAAAAAATATACGGCTCCTAAACAAGATACGGTGGTGTATAAAGATCCACAGTATGTAATTGAATGGATTTCAGATGATAGTGAGCAGATTGTTTATCGGGTGACGGCCAGAGCATGGGGGGAAAATGCCAATACAGTTGTTACCTTGCAGTCGTATGTTGCAGCAGATATTTAAGGGAAACGTATGAAAGCTTCAAACGGCCAGTTCGGTTTTACTTTAATTGAAATGATGGTTACTGTTGCAATTGTTGCGATACTGGCGTCAATTGCTTTGCCTTCATATTCAAGATATATTGAGAAGGGTGATCTTGTGAATGCAAGATCAAAAATGGTTAATATCGCTGATATTATTAAAACGGAATTGGTTAAAAAGCCATCTTATCTAAAAAATAAAACCGAGGCGGCCTTGAATACTGAAATTACAGGCATGATTGATGGCGATCTCAAAGCAAAATATACTTTTACTACTGAATTTATTATGCAGGGAAAACAAAATGAAGGTTATCCAGTTGGCATTAGAATTTATGCTTTGCCTCAAAAATCGGGGTACAGCTATACTGCATGGGTAAGTAGCCAGGGTGCAAGTTATTCTTGTATGGACGGCACTCGTGACGAGAACATTGCAGCAGCAAAGGCATTTCAAACTTCTGCTCCGTGTAAATAAAGGTATTGAAAACAAACCCGCAAGTAATATTGCGGGTTTGTTTCATTTTATAAATCACACTACAATCGCCCTTTTAGTTGGTACTTCTCAAAAACAAATATGCAGCCCCTTGATTATTGCCGTAACAAAGTTTCCGAAAGCGGTTCCAGCTTTGTTTCCGGTTTTCGTTTTTTACCGCGAAATAGGCAAAATGCGCTGATTGCCTTATATACATTTTGCCGTGAACTGGACGATGTGGTGGACGATTGTGCCGATAAGCAAGTGGCGGCAATGGGCTTGCAATGGTGGCGGGGGGATTTGGCCAAGGTATTTTCAGACGGCCTACCGGAGCATCCGGTTAATCAGGCGTTAAAACATATAGTTATCGAATTTTCTCTGCCTCAAGCCGAGTTGGAGGAAATTATCGAGGGCATGCAGATGGATCTTCGGCAAGTAAGGTATGCCGATTTTGCCGAGCTGTCGGTTTATTGTTATCGGGTAGCCGGAGTGGTAGGCAGGTTGATTGCACGGATTTTGGGATTTGATAATGAGCAAACTTTACTGTATGCCGAAAAACAAGGTTTGGCTTTGCAGCTGACCAATATCATCCGGGATGTTGGCGAGGATGCGCGAATGGACAGAATCTACCTCCCGCAGGATGAGCTGGAACGTTTTGGTATTGCAGAACAGGCGGTATTGCGCGCCGAATCCTCATCTGAATTTATCGAATTTATGAATTTTCAATACACGCGGGCGCAAAATCTTTATCGCGAAGCGCGTGATCTTTTACCTGATGAGGATTGCCGCAGGCAGAAAGCGGGCTTGATTATGGCGGCGATATATTATGCTTTATTGCAGGAAATCCGTAGAGACGGCTTGGAAAATGTGTTGCGTTACAAAATTGCAATCCCGGGTCCGAGAAAAAAACGGATTGCATTGAAAACTTGGTTATTTGGATTCAGACCATGAGCGTGAAGCGGAAAATAGCGGTTATCGGTGCGGGTTGGAGCGGTTTGTCGGCTGCGGTTAATCTGGCCGGAAAAGCAGATGTAACAGTGTTCGAGGCCGGTAAAACGGCTGGGGGCAGGGCGCGGGCGTTGGCGGCGGATAATGCGGGCTTCAGCTTTTTGGATAACGGCCAACATATTATGATGTACGCCTATCGCGGTGTCCGTCATCTGATGGATAAAATCGGGGCTGATTACCGGCATGATTGTGTCAGATTGCCGCTGCAATGGCATTTGGCCGACGGATTGCAGTTTCAGACGGCCTCTCTGCCTGCGCCTCTGCATCTTTTATGGGGTGTGTTAGGGGCAAAAAACGTCCGTTGGTCGGATAAGGCCGCATTGTTGAAACAGATGCGGAATCTGCGCATATGGTATGGTGAAGATGTGTCCGTAGGCAAATGGCTGCGTTCCCAACAATGCCCGCAAAAATTATTGGCAGGATTTTGGCGGCCGCTGGTGTTGGGGGCATTGAATACGCCGATTGAGGATGCCAGCCTGCGTGTTTTACAGGCGGTTTTGCAAGACGGCGTATGGGCGGACAAGCGTGCGGCGGACTATCTGTTGCCGAAAACCGATTTAAATACTTTATTGGTCGAACCGGCAATCCGTTTTTTACGCCAACACGGCGTTCGTCTGTATTTCGAACGGCGCGTCGGCCGTTTGGCCCTGTTGCCGGGCGGGCGTGTGGCTGTGAACGGCGAACCATTTGATGCAGTGGTGGCGGCGGTTGCTCCTTATCATATTTCCGCTTTAATGCCGTCTGAAACACCGGAGGATATTCAGACGGCCTTTGAAGGTATCCGGTACCATGCCATTACAACGGTTTACCTGCGCTATGCCGAAACAGTCCGTTTGCCGTCGGTAATGACCGGCTTGGCCGAAGGTACGGTACAGTGGTTTTTCCGACGCGGCTGCCTAGGTGCTTCCGACCGCGAAGTGGCGGCAGTCATTAGCGTATCCGAGCATGTCGGACGCTTGTCGGCGGAAGAATGGATACGGCGTGCCGATGCGGATTTGCACCGCATTTGCCCCGAAATCGGCGCCCCGATTGCGGCAAAAGTCATTACGGAAAAACGGGCAACTGCCGCCTCTTATGCAAACAGGCCGCTGCCCGATTGCCGGTGGCTGCAGCAAAACGGCATTTATCCGGCAGGCGATTACCTGCATCCGCGTTATCCCGCTACCTTGGAGGCCGCAGTGCAGAGCGGTTTGGCGGCTGCGGAATTGGTATTGTGCGAACATGGCTGTTCGGGGTATTGAATCGGCTTTTATCCATGATAACAGGCCGTCTGAAAACATTATTCGGGTTTCAGACGGCCTTCATATCAGCATCAAACAACAGATTTAAAAACGGAGAACAATAATGAACATCCTGATTTGCAACGACGACGGCTATCTTGCCCAAGGGATTGCCGTTTTGGCCAGAGTGGCGGCCGAGTTTGCCAATGTGCGCGTTGTGGCACCGGAGCGTAACCGCAGCGGGGTCAGCAACTCGCTGACTCTGGACAGGCCGTTGCAGCTCAGACAGGCGGAAAACGGCTTTTACTACGTCAGCGGCACGCCGACCGACTGCATCCATTTGGCGTTACATGCACTGCCCGAATTCAAGCCCGATTTAGTGTTATCCGGCATCAACCACGGTGCGAATATGGGGGATGATACCCTGTATTCGGGCACGGTGGCGGCAGCAACCGAAGCCTATTTGCTCGGCTTTCCCGCCGTGGCCTTTTCCTTAAACGACCATACCGACCGCTATTGGCCGACTGCCGAGAAGGCGGCATGGCAGTTATTGGAAAAATTGACGGCGAATCCACCGCAACAGCCGGTCTTGTGGAACGTCAATATCCCTGCCGTTGCCGCCGAAGATTTGCGCGGATGCAGAATCACGCGGCTGGGGAGGCGTCATCACGAACAGAGTATTGTGCCGATGCACAACCCGCGGGGGGAAAAGGTTTATTGGATTGGTGCCGCCGGAGAAGCTGCAGACCGGGAAGATGGAACCGATTTTGCCGAATGTGCCGCCGGTTTTATTACCGTTACGCCGTTGCAGATTGATTTGACAGCCTATAATCTGCTCCATGAAACGGCGCGCTATTGGCAGCAGAGTGAAGGATAACGGGATTTTACAGTCTGACTGCCCGATATTCGGCCATAGAGCAGGGTTTGGGCTTGAGAAGGCGGCTTAGTTTTATTATGATAGCGTCCGCTTAACTTAAGAAACTCAAAAGGTAAGAAAAATTATGTTGAAAAAAACTGCGTTGAGAACCGGTTCCTTAGCAGCCGTTTTGATGTTGGGAGCTTGTTCGTGGCTTCAGCAGCCGGCCGCACCTGTAGTGGAAGGCACCAATACCGGCGTCGGCATGCAGAATACCGAAAGCAGCATCACAGGCGGCAATCCTTACGGTGCCGCACCTTATGAACCCAGCGCATCGGTTGGAAACATGGGCGGAAATGCACCTGTTTATACACCGCCGCCGACAATTTCCTCACCTTCGGTTTCCGGAAGCACCTATGTGCCCTCATATGCGCCGGTAGACATTAATGCCGCGACGCACAAAGTCGTGCGCGGCGATACCGTCTATAATATTTCCAAACGCTACCACATCACTCAGGATAATTTGCGTGCCTGGAACGGTTTGACCGATAACAATATCAGCGTTGGCCAGACCCTGCGCGTGAAGCCGGCCGGTTATGTTGCCCCAGCATCTTCAACCGTCGTGCATAAGCCTGAGCCTGCGCCAAGCCATCCGCCGGTCAGCACACCTGTCAATACGCCGCCGGTGAGTGTCGTACAGCAGTCCGCGCCGACACCGCTCGTTTCTTCCGCCGTCTCGTCCGGAGGCGTGCGCACTGCAGCCGGTATTACTTGGCAGCGGCCTACAGTCGGTAACATTATCGCCCATTACAGTAACAGCAATAAAGGTGTCGATATTGCCGGAACGAGCGGACAGGCCGTTGTGTCTGCCGCAGACGGTAAAGTGGTGTATGCCGGAAACGGATTGCGCGGCTACGGCAACTTGGTTATCGTCCAGCATAATTCTACCTACCTGACCGCCTACGGCCATAACCAGGCTTTGTTGGTGAAAGAAGGGGAAGTGGTAAAACGCGGGCAAACCATTGCGCGGATGGGTAATACCGATACCGACCGCGTCAAGCTGCATTTCGAAGTACGTCAAGATGGCAAGCCGGTCAATCCCGTCAATTATGTTGCCTTCTAACACATAAAAAAGAACTTTAGGCCGTCTGAAAATATCTGCTGCGACAGTGGGTATTTTCAGACGGCCTTTTTATGGCGGATTTTAGTATAAATCGGCATTATGCTTTGTATATTTGCGGCTTTTCCGTTTGCCTGTTCTATAAAACTGCAACATATCCGCCCTTTGGGCAGTTTTAGGTGGTTTTGCATGAGTTAAAGCCTGAAATTATCTAATTTCGGCCGGACTTTCCCTAATCGACAAACCCTGATGGATGTGCCTCGATAAATCAAGATGAGCAGCTGCTTTCGTAGATGAAAACTCGAGGTGTCGGTATTTCTAATAGCACATTTAATGGCGCAGTAGCGCACCCGATACGGGCATAAAAGCCGTGTGTGTTTTTGGGCGGTTATTGGCACGTGCAGACAGTAAGGATAATTTCCCGCTAAGCCGTTCGTGCGTTCCGAGAGGGGCAATTGGAGTCCGAAGGAAGTAAGCATCGCACGGCTTTTGTATTGTCTATATATCGCAACAACCCTTTGCCGTTTCATTTCTCGAACTCTGCTTTTGCCTTTTCCGTAAACGCCGGTAACCTTATTAACCCAGATTCAAACTGCGGTCTTTGGGCAGCCGTCCTGCCCAGTCGCAGGCAAACTGCCAGGCAACGCGGCCGGAACGCCCGCCTCGCATTTGAGACCAATTCAATGCCGCCCGTTGTGCAGTATCATCAAAATCCACGCCATAATATTCCAACCAATTCGCCACTGCCTGCAGGTAATCGTTTTGGTCAAACGGATAAAAACTCAGCCACAGCCCGAATCGGTCGGATAGGGAAATTTTTTCTTCCACCGCCTCTTTGGCATGCACTTCGCCGCGAACGCCGGTGTGTCCCGTATTTTCATCCATATATTCAGGCATCAGGTGGCGGCGGTTTGACGTGGCATACACCAAAACATTGGCACAGCGTTGGGACAGGCCGCCGTCCAAAGCGGTCTTTAATGCCTTGTAGCCGTCTTCGCCGTCTTCGAAAGATAAATCGTCGCAAAAAACAATAAATTTTTCCGGACGGGAAGCCAGTAGTTGCAACAGGGCGGGCAGGGTGGTCAGGTCGCTTTTGTCTACTTCGATCAGTCGCAGGCCGCTCGCGCCGTATTCATGCAGCAATGCTTTGACTAACGATGATTTGCCCGTGCCGCGCGATCCGGTCAGCAGGACATTGTTGGCGGGGCGGCCAGCCAGGAATTGTTCGGTGTTGCGGACCAGCTTGGCGGTTTGGCTGTCTACGGCTGCCAGGCGGGATAATGGGAAGGTATGCGGAGCGGGCAGGCTTTCCAAAATCCCTTTGTTGCCAGACTTTTGCCAGCGGAAGGCAGCGGCATTCCAGTCCGGTTCGCGGGTTTCGGGCGGCAGCCAGGCATCCAGGCGGTTCAGAACCGATTCGGCCTTACGCAAAAAGGATTTCAGTTTCATGCTTTCATCTCAAGAAATGACAAAAGCGGGATTTTACACCATATCCAAAACGGTCGATTTGCGGTATATTCACAGCGATTGGTCTGCAAGGATTTTTATTATGTTCAAACGTCCGGAAGAATTGATTATGGCGGTATTGGCCGCTTTATGGGTGGTGCTGACTTATTTTGCGGCTTCTTATTTCGGTGCGCCGGTGCATACCGCCTTGTTGATTTGCACGCTTACGCTGATTTGGGCGGCAGTTTTGTTTTTGCTATGGCAGCGGGATCGCATTCGCCTGATTTGGCCTTTGTTTCTCGGATTGCTGACTGCATGTTGGTGGCCGCTGTTGGATTGGTATGCCGTGAGTAAGTTTGTCGAGCCGGGGGCTGTTGCCGATACAATTGTGATTAACAAGCCGTGGTTTGCATCTTGGACTTTCAAGATTATTTTGGCTTTGGTGCCGACTGTTGCCGCTTATGCAGTGAAATACAAACACTACCGCAATCATCGTCATGATGCGCTGATTGATTAGATTGATGCTCTCCAATGATAGGCCGTCTGAAAAGATTTTTCAGACGGCCTTGTTGGCGAAAAAAGGTACATTTTTTATTTTATGCGGGAATTTTAGTAAAAAGACGATAAATTGTTGTTAGAAGGTGTCAGAAATTATCAGAAAATCCGTATGGGTAATTTACAAATCAGGCATTTTAATTCAAACTGCCGCCTGTTTTGCCAAGAGGCACCATAGACGCGGAGGGCGGATTTTTCAGACGGCCTACCGCACCGCAGCAACAAAAAACACGGAGACAGTTTTTATGAATTTCCAAAAAACATTGACCGCCGCAGCATTGGCTGCAGTATTGGGTTTGACCGCCTGTAACGGCGGCAGCCAAAACGCATCCCAAGCTGAAGGCGGAAAGCCTACCGGCGATGCGCCTAAAATCGGTGTAACCATCTATAAATATGACGACAACTTCATGTCACTGATGCGTAAATCATTGGAAGGCGAAGCGGCTGCGGCGAAAAATGCCGAATTGTTGATGAACGATTCGCAGAACAACCAATCCACGCAAAACGACCAAGTGGATGTAATGCTCGCCAAAGGTGCAAAAGTTTTGGCCATCAACCTAGTCGATCCTGCCGCAGGCAGCACGATTATCGAGAAGGCAAAAGCTGCCGGCGTTCCGGTCATTTTCTTCAATAAAGACCCAGGCGAAGCCGCACTGAAAAGCTATGATAAGGCTTATTTTGTCGGCACCAATCCTCAGGAGTCAGGCGAAATCCAGGCATCTTTGATTGGCAAAATGTGGAAAGAGCATCCGGAATGGGACTTGAACAAAGACGGCGTGGTTGATTTCGTTCTGCTGAAAGGCGAGCCGGGTCACCCTGATGCCGAAGCGCGTACCAAATATGTGGTTGAAAAATTGAACGCCGACGGCATCAAAACCAAACAACTGCAGTTGGACACCGGCATGTGGGACGCAGCCAAAGCCAAAGACATCATGCAGGCATGGTTGTCCGGTACTTCGGGTAAAGACATCGAAGTGGTTATTTCCAACAACGACGGTATGGCAATGGGTGCTGTAGAAGCCATGAAGGCACAAGGTAAAGTCCTGCCGACCTTCGGTGTAGACGCACTGCCTGAAGCCCTGCAAATGATTAAGGCCGATACGCTGGCCGGTTCGGTATTGAACGACGGCGAAACACAGGCTAAAGCGGTATACGCTCTGGCAGTAGACTTGGCCGCAGGTAAAGATCCGGCCGCTTCTTCCGCCTACAAACTGGATGCAAACAGAAATATCCGCGTACCTTATGTGGGCGTGGACAAAACCAATCTGGATCAGTTTCTGAAACAATAATTTCAGACGGCCTGATTGGATGCCCGGCCGGATTGAATATAATCCGGCCGGCTTCGCTATTTATATTTTTTATTTTCAGACAGGGTCTTCCATATTGCGCCCCAACCGGAAAACGGCGGGTGCCGTATCACGGTAAGGCCGTCTGAAAATCTGTGGCACACTGTTTTCAGGAAGCCATTTTGTTGACAATCATGAGGAACAAACCATGACGGCTAAGGATTCGACGGCGGAGCAAGACCATTCCGTGCTGCTGACCATGACCGACGTGCATAAAGCCTTTCCCGGCGTGAAAGCCTTGGACGGCGTGAATTTGCAGGTAAAGGCGCATTCGGTGCACGCGCTGATGGGAGAAAACGGGGCGGGCAAATCCACCTTGCTCAAATGCCTGTTCGGCATCTATGCCAAAGATTCGGGCAGTATCCGTTTTCTCGGCCGCGAAGTGGATTTTTCCAGTGCGAAAGAAGCTTTGGAAAACGGTATTTCGATGGTACATCAGGAATTGAACCTGGTGAAGCAGCGTTCGGTAATGGACAATCTGTGGTTGGGACGGTATCCGACCAAAGGCTTGTTCGTCGATCAGAAAAAAATGTATGCCGATACCAAAGCGATTTTTGACGAATTGGGCATCAACATCGATCCGCGCGAAAAAGTCGCAAAGTTGACCGTGTCGGAAATGCAGATGATTGAAATCGCAAAGGCTTTTTCCTACAACGCTAAAATCGTCATTATGGATGAGCCGACATCCTCCCTGTCGGAAAAGGAAGTCGGCCATCTGTTTACCATTATCGACAAACTGAAGCAGCGCGGTTGCGGCATTATTTATATTTCGCACAAAATGGAGGAAATCTTCAAAATTTGTGACGAAATCACGATATTGCGCGACGGAAAATGGATAGATACCGTAGCGGTGAAAGAGACCACCATGGACGAGTTGGTGGCAAAAATGGTCGGCCGCAGCCTCACCCAGCGTTTCCCGGAAAAAACCAATACGCCCGGGGAAGTCGTGTTGCAGGTAAAAAACCTGACGGCGAAAAACCAACCGTCCATCCGTGATGTCAGCTTTGAATTGCGCAAAGGCGAAGTATTGGGTATCGGCGGGCTGGTTGGTGCGAAACGTACCGATATCGTCGAAACCCTGTTCGGCATCCGCGAGCGTGGGGCAGGCGAAGTGTTGCTGCACGGAAAAGAGGTGCAGAACAAATCGCCGGTGGAAGCGATTAAAAACGGTTTCGCCCTGGTAACGGAAGAACGCCGCAGCACCGGTATTTTTGGCGGATTGGATATCAGCTTCAACTCGCTGATTTCCAATATGAAGAGCTATCAAAAAGGCGGCTTGCTGAGCAATAAAAGCATGAAGAGCGACACCCAGTGGGTTATCGATTCCATGCGTGTGAAAACGCCCAGCCAGAAAACCCGTATCGGCTCGTTGTCGGGCGGTAACCAGCAGAAGGTGATTTTAGGCCGCTGGCTTTTAACCAAACCCGAAATCCTGATGTTGGACGAACCGACACGCGGTATCGACATCGGTGCGAAATTTGAGATTTACCAGTTAATCGGCGAGCTGGCCGCGCAAGGTAAGGCGGTCATCATTATTTCTTCCGAAATGCCCGAGCTTTTGGGGGTTACCGACCGCATATTAGTGATGAGTGCGGGCAAGGTGGCCGGTATTGTCGAAACGGCGAAAACCAATCAGGAAGAAATCCTGCAATTGTCGGCTAAATATTTATAAGGCCGTCTGAAAACTTCAAAACCATTACGCTGAATGCAAACAAATTGATTATTTAAAGGAATTTTATGAGTGCCGTCAAACAGAACAAAGCCTTGGACTTTATGAAGGACTACGCGCTGTATTTCGTGCTGCTGTTGTTGCTGGTGGTGATTATCTCCAAAGATGCCAGCTTTTTAAGCCTGACCAATTTCAGTAACGTTTTAACCCAATCTTCGGTCCGCATCATCATTGCGTTGGGCGTGGCCGGCCTAATCGTTACCCAAGGCACAGATTTGTCGGTGGGCCGCCAAGTCGGATTGGCAGCAGTGATTTCTGCCACATTGCTGCAGGCGGTGGACAATGTGAATAAAGTCTTCCCCGATTTGGGTGTTGTGCCGATTCCGATGGTTATTTTGCTGGTGTGCGCCATCGGTGCGCTCATCGGGCTGGTGAACGGCGTTATCGTTACCGTTATGAACGTTACCCCGTTCATCGCCACGCTCGGCACAATGCTGATTATCTACGGTGTGAACTCTCTGTATTACGACTACGTCGGTTCCGCACCCATTGCCGGTTTCGACGGTGCATATTCCGCCTTCACTCAAGGTTTCTTCGATATCGGCGGATTCCGCCTGTCCTACATCACCATTTATGCCATTGTTGCGATTGCATTGATGTGGGTGATTTGGAACAAAACCCGTTTCGGCAAAAACCTGTTCGCCATTGGTGGTAATCCGGAAGCCGCCCGTGTTTCCGGCGTAAACGTTACTTTAAACCTGATTGGCATCTACACCCTGTCCGGCGTGTTTTACGCTTTCGGCGGCCTGCTGGAGGCGGGACGTATCGGTTCGGCCACCAACAATCTGGGCTTTATGTATGAAATGGACGCGATTGCAGCCTGTGTGATCGGCGGCGTGTCGTTCAGCGGCGGTGTCGGTACGGTATTCGGCGTGGTTGTCGGCGTGGTTATCTTTACCCTGATTAACTACGGTTTGAGCTATATCGGCGTAAACCCTTATTGGCAATACATCATCAAAGGTTCGATTATCGTTTTGGCCGTGGCCATCGATTCGTTGAAACACGCGAAGAAAAAATAAAAGGTTTGCCTGTCTATTAAGAGGCCGTCTGAAAACCATCTTTTCGGAACAAGGGTTTTCAGACGGCCTTCATCATAGGCGGCGGTGAAATCCCGATACATATTAACGTCGGCTCTGTTACAATGACCGCCCGTCCTGCCTGAAAAGAGGCCGTCTGAAAACGGCAGCTGGCAGACACACACTTCCGCATATCTTTAGTCCAAAGGAAATCCCATGTTCTCAAAAAGCGTAACCATTGCAAAATACGACCCCGAGCTTGCTGCCGCGATTGCCGCAGAAGTCGAACGTCAGCAAGACCATATCGAATTGATTGCCTCTGAAAACTACGTCAGCTATGCCGTAATGGAAGCCCAAGGCAGCCAATTGACCAACAAATATGCCGAAGGTTATCCGAACAAACGTTACTACGGCGGTTGCGAACATGTGGATGTCGCCGAACAGTTGGCGATTGACCGCTGCAAAAAACTCTTCGGCGCGGAATATGTGAATGTGCAGCCACATTCGGGCAGCCAAGCCAACCAAGCGGTTTACGCCAGCGTGCTGAAACCGGGCGACACCATTTTGGGCATGAGCCTCGCGCACGGCGGCCATTTGACCCACGGCGCGAGCGTGAATATTTCAGGCAAACTTTATCACGCCGTAGCTTACGGTTTGGATGAAAACGAAGTGTTGGATTATGCCGAAGTAGAACGCTTGGCATTGGAACACAAGCCCAAAATGATTGTGGCGGGGGCATCGGCTTACGCACTGCAAATCGACTGGGCGAAATTCCGCGAAATCGCCGATAAAGTCGGCGCGTACCTGTTTGTCGATATGGCACACTATGCCGGCTTGATTGCGGGCGGCGAATATCCCAACCCCGTGCCGTTTGCCGATTTTGTAACCACTACCACCCACAAAACCCTGCGCGGCCCGCGCGGCGGTGTGATTATGTGCCGCGACAACACGCACGAGAAAGCCCTCAATTCCGCCATTTTCCCCAGCCTGCAAGGCGGCCCGCTGATGCACGTGATTGCGGCCAAAGCCGTTGCATTCAAAGAAGCATTGCAGCCCGAGTTTAAAGAATACGCCAAACAGGTCAAAATCAACGCGTCGGCGATGGCGGAAGAGCTGGTCAAACGCGGCCTGCGCATCATCTCCGGCCGCACCGAAAGCCACGTATTCCTGGTGGATTTGCGCGCCAAAAACATTACCGGCAAGGCGGCAGAAGAAGCCTTGGGCAAAGCGCACATCACCATTAACAAAAACGCCATCCCGAATGATCCGGAAAAACCGTTCGTTACCAGCGGCATCCGCGTCGGCGCGGCAGCCATCACCACGCGCGGTTTCAGCGAAGCCGACGCACGCGAATTGGCCAATTTGGTTGCCGATGTTTTGGACAACCCGAATGACGAAGCCAATCTGAGCCGTGTGGCCGCTGCCGCTCAGGCTCTGTGCGCTAAAAATCCGGTATACGGCGCATAAGTGAAAGCATATGGCGGCCGGATAAACCATCCTTTGCTGCCATTGAGGCCGTCTGAAAATCTTTATGGCGTTTCAGACGGCCTTTACCGTTCAATTCTTCCTCTAACGATACTATGTCCAAACCGCAAGATGCATTTTCCAGATTGATACATGCGCTGAAAATCCTGCCCAATGTCGGCCCGAAATCGGCCCAGCGTATGGCCTACCAACTTCTCCAATACAACCGTGAAGGCGCGGAAGAACTGGTTGAGGCTTTGCAGCATGCGCTGAAACAAGTGCGGCATTGCACGCTTTGCAATACTTTGTGCGAAAACGAATTGTGTGAAATCTGTGCCAATCCGGAGCGGGACGGCAAGCGGTTGATGATAGTTCATATGCCCGCCGATGTTGCCGGAATGGAAGCGGCGCATTGTCACGACGGCTTATATTTTGTCCTGATGGGGCATATCAGCCCGCTGCAAGATATGGACTTGGGCCATATTGCGTTGGAGCAATTGGTTGCAAGGCTGCAAAACAGCGAAATCGAGGAAATCATTATCGCCACAAATTTCACCGCCGAAGGCGATGCCACTGCCTACATTTTGGCCGAACTGTTGAAAAGCCTGCCTTATAAAGTCAGCCGTTTGGCACGCGGTATGCCGCTGGGGGCGGAACTGGAATATATCGATGCAGGAACATTGGCTCAAGCAGTATATGACCGTAAGCAGTTAAAAGAGTAATTTATCGGTTGAACATACTGAGGCCGTCTGAAAAGTTTCAGACGGCCTCAGCTCATTCTTCAAATTGGTCGGTATTATTTTTTCAAAAGTTTGGCGGCTTCCAATGCATAATAGGTCAAAATACCGTCCGCCCCGGCTCGTTTGAATGCCAGCAGGCTCTCCAAAATTACCTGATTGCCGTCCAGCCAGCCATTTTGTATAGCTGCCTGCAACATGGCATATTCTCCCGAAACTTGATAAGCATAAGTCGGCACGCCGAAAGTCTCTTTTACTCTGCGTACAACATCCAGATAGGGCAGGCCGGGTTTTACCATAACCATATCCGCTCCCTCCTGAATGTCCAAAGCAACTTCCTGCAAAGCCTCGTCCGTATTGGCGGGGTCCATCTGATAGGTTTTTTTGTCCGCTTTGCCTAGATTGCCCGAACTGCCGACCGCATCACGAAATGGCCCGTAAAAAGCCGATGCATATTTTGCGGAATATGCCATGATTCGGGTATGTATATGCCCCGCGTCTTCCAAGGCTTCACGGATTGCACCGATACGTCCGTCCATCATGTCGGAAGGGGCCACTACCTGAGCCCCGGCATCGGCATGACACAAGGCTTGCCGAATCAAGACCTCGATAGTCTCGTCATTCATAACATAACCGTTGCCGTCAGTCAGTCCGTCTTGACCATGTATGGTGTAAGGATCCAATGCAACATCGGTCATAATACCCAATTCGGGGAAACGTGTACGCAATTCGCGTACCACAGTCGGTACCAAACCCTCGGGGTTATAAGCTTCTTCTGCAAATTCGGTTTTATTTTCTGTTATCACCGGGAAAAGTGCCAACATAGGAATACCGTAATTGAGAGCGTCCTCGGCTGTATAGAGTAATTTATCCAGACTTTGCCGTTTTACTCCGGGCATCGATGCAATATTTTCTTCCTGATTGCATCCTTCCAGTACAAAAACAGGATAAATCAAATCATCGGCAGACAGTGCATTTTCGCGCATCAAGCGACGGGAAAAATCATCTTTCCGCATACGCCGCATACGGGCTAAAGGGAGAATACGAGGGGGTAGGTTCATAATTGACAACAACCTTTCAATAATGACGGTATAAATTTAGTCGAGTAAGAATTGTACGCCGAAGTAAAAATAAAAGCATACAAGTAAGTTGGAAATAAGTGCATTTAGGTTGATTTCTATGCGGGGTTAAATTTAATTTTTTTAAAAAACAAAAATATAATAAGAAATCTTCTATTTTCTACAATATTTATTTGACAGTATTTTCGGATGTGCGTATAGTTCGGTTCTTCGCTGCTTCGG